>ULRS01044143.1_pt1 | contig 114501 bp, 90 predicted proteins | sample 1955671 | NCBI WGS metagenome assembly ULRS01 (sample SAMEA4835689, study PRJEB28245) | human gut metagenome | biome: gut microbiome; material: fecal sample | place: Denmark | collected 2008
GCCATTCATCCCCCACCTAAGAGGTGGGAGTCTTCTGGCGGAAAAGATAAATAAACATATCTTCCTAGTTTTCCCCATGATGTCCTGCCTTTCTCAAAGCATATTGCAGCCTATATTGATTAGTTTCATGGTATAAATTCTCATCTTGTCCACCTAAAAGAATGGTGCGATAATAAAAATCCCGTAAATTATTATTGCTCTTTACATTTTTTAAGCGTATGTATCTATTTTTAGGATTCGTTGTAGTAAAAACAATGAAATCCCGGTCCAACAGTTCCAAAGGGCGCAAATTATGAGAAGTAAAAATAAGTTGTCCCTTTCCTGATTTTTGAAAAATCTCTAATATTTCTCCCAATAAATATTCAAACACTCCAGCGTCAAACTCATCAATAGCTACTGTCATAGACGAATCATTAAAAGCCCCCACAAAAACATAAAGGATGCTCAGTATTTTTTTAATCCCTTCTGATTCATACTTTAAAGGAATCGCCTGGCCATTTCTTAGAGATACAAGTTCTATTCTCTTCATTTTTCGACCTTGTAAGTCAAGCTCATCACCAATATTCTGCATTTCTAATTGGAAATCGGGAATCAAGAAGGTTAAAACCGAATTCATATCATTAATCAAAGTTTCAACAGTCTTACATGCATTTTGTGGTATCGTCGCTGGGCCATCGATAGGGATGGCAATGGTGCCAAACGAATGTGTATTATTGTCTTGTATATGAAAATAGAACGGCATAAGAATACTTAAATTAATAAATCCAATATCTTTTATTCCAATAATATACAAATACTCTGTAGCAAACGTCTTTAACTGCATTAAAATAAAACGAGTTTGGCTGATACTATCTCTATTCTTTATAGCCTCCATGCTTTTATATAACTCATTAGAAAAAACAAACGATCTTCCCTGACTTTGTACAATGCCTTTTTTCACTTGTAGAGCTATATTATTAGCTTTCAATAGGTCATTAAAATTTTTTTAGGTCGTAACACATTTAAACTATCGCTGCTTATCCATGTCTGTTTTCTATTTTTCCCATTACATACAGAAATACGTTCTGCACTTATCTGCGCTTTTGCCTGATTATCATCCTGTACCTGCTGTATGGTAACATCATAAAAAATATCCCAGATTTCCTCATCGACACATGCTGAAAACCCTATATGGATTGTCATACTGGAAGCATCTTTTTTTATATAAGCAGCCACTTCATCATTCAATTTTTGTCCCATAAGACAAGTTTTGATAATCGCTAAAGCATGGATAAAAGCAGTTTTCCCTGAGCCATTCTGTCCATATATACCTAAAATATCAGAATGGCCAAAATTCCGCTGTTTATCTTTTGAACAAGATAATTTAACACGTCCATCGGCGACATTCATAAAATTGTGTAAGGATAACTCTATAATACGCAAATCATATTTTTTATCCATTACCATCACCCATTTCCTAGTTTTCGTTTTTTCATATTGTAACATTTTGTATCGAAATTGTAAATCGAAACAAGCCACGAACCTAGAAAGTTCATGGCTTGTTTTCATCATATAATTAGTGTTTCTCATCCCCTACACCATACTAATGTCTTTATACTGCGGCTCCACAATCCACTGGCCTTGATAACCGGTGTTAAAAGGCTCACTTTTTCATTGACATTTACAGAGTTGTAAAATACCGTGTTAAAATTAATCAGTCTTTAGTATTGTCATCACATTTTCAGCAGTAACTCCCGAATGTCTTTGGAATAGTCGATTAAGATTTTCCCAATATAATTCTCCTTTCCACTTATCAGAATCAGTAATTTGTACAATTATCAGTTTAGACTTAGCTCTTGTTACTGCAACATAATGATTGTAAATATCACTTTCTTGGCTCAATGTATAATCATTGGCAAATAAGATGACTTGATCAAATTCAAGACCTTTTGAAGAATGAAAGGTTATAGATATATGCTTTAAATTTTCCATATTAAAAGCTGGATGATATTCTTCATTTTTTATTGTTTTTATCATATCCTGAATATGGTCTGCCAATATTTGATATCCAAAATATAATGCAATTTGCTCAACATCTTTAATTATTCCATCATTATTTTCTGTTTCCAAATCTTCTTTTATTGAAGATAGTCTCTTATTAAGAAAAGATATGATGTGCCGATCTCCAATTGATTCTTCTGGTATTTCGTCCACGAAGTCGTAAATAGAATATTTAGGAATAATACAGTACTGGGCAATCGCATTATATAACCATGAAGCATCTGTTGTAATATCTGATATTGGTGGTCTAGGGATGAATGTAAAAGGAACACCTGCTTCGCTCAAAGCATCGGCTCCACGTTTAGCATCGTCTCTTTTATATCGCAATAATGCACATGTCATATCAGAATTAAAAAACCTGCCGACCATGCTGGGCCAATCCTTTAATTTAGTCAGTAGCAATACAATCGCCGATTTATCAAGTGACGGTTTATAAAGACTGCTCGTCTCTTTACTTAATAAATTAGAGTAATTTTGTATTTGTTGGCAAGAGCGATAGTTTTCTCTCAAAACACTATGATGAAAATTCAGCATTTCAAGAATGCGTTTAAAGGCATCGGGATACGCTCCCCGCCACATATAAATTGATTGCTTCTCATCGCCTACAATAAAAAATTCAATGTGCAATTGATTGCAAAGATACATAAAAAATTCATTCATTGTTTTATCGCAATCTTGATATTCATCAACATAAATTTTAAAATATTTTGACTGCAAAAATAACCTACAAGCTCGCGACTTTCTTACAATTTCTAAAGCTAACGCAAATACAAAATTTTCTTTACTATTCCTATATGCACATATAGTTTTAGTTGTTCGAAGATACTCAAGACATTCCTGGAACTTTTCTTTTTTTATAGAATAATCCGTATTCATGTCAGCCTTGAATTCACAACCGTACACATCTCTTGCAAATGGCTTAATAATTTCTTCAATAGCAAAGCTGTTATTTGTTCCAATAAAACTATCTGATACGTCTAAATTAAGTCGTTCCCTTATTTCTTTTGCTGCTTTTACTGTAAATGTAATGGCTGCAATTACCTTATGTGAATGGTTTTCTTCGAGATCTTTTGCTATTTTTGCAACCATTGTATGAGTCTTTCCAGTACCTGCACTTGCACTAACAATCAGGTTGCCTGAAGCATCTACAATCTTTTGTTGAACCGGCGATAAACTCATTTTAAAATTTCCTCCAAACAAGCAAAATTATAATGACTTGAAATCTTTTTACAGTCATCACGTTTAATTTTATTTACAAGTTCAATCATATTGTACTTTTTATGATCTTTTAAGTATGCGATAGGATTGCCATTGGCTTTTGGAAGATATTCATTCAACTTATCGTGAAGAACTTCATCTAAATCCTCCTCTAAACTAACTCGCGATAAGAATATATGATATTTATCTCTAATATGATCTAACTGTACTCGATTTTTATCGTATAACGTTCGTTTATCCTCTACTTTATTACCATCAACAGAATCAGTCGGTAAAATTGTTTCCCCTATTATTTTATTTATCCTCGAAAATCCAATAGGGCTATACTTCACTTTTTTCCCAGCTTTTTTTAAGTCATTATCCGTCTTTAAGAAAAATGGAATCTTAAGATTTTTGAGGATATCGACATATGGTTTAAAATCTATGCCATTAGTCACTAATATGTAGATGCCATCAATCTGATAGAATGGATTTAACGTAGATAAAACTTTATCAAAAAGAATTTCTTCAGAAGGTCCTTCTACCAATAAAACCTTATCAGCAAAAATAGCTTCAACAAGGCCTTTATTTAATTGCTTCTTTTGTTTTTCGAAACTTCTTGGTACTTCATAAAATGAACTGGCTGAGTTTATTTTCGATTCATTAAAAATTCTTACCAGATTTACCTTATCCATATCAATCAAGACGTATGAAGAATGAGTTGTCATGAAAACATACTTATATTTTTCATCGACAAAAATCCTATGAGACAATGCCATCTGCATAGCTCGATGAAGATGATTCTCTGGCTCTTCTATAAGAAATAAATTAATTTTCTTTTCTTCTGATTCTTTAGCTAATATATCAAAAATCGCATAAACAAGTAATTTTTTACGCCCTTCCCCTGAGGTCGGATAGAGTTCTTCGGTCCCTGTTCTTTTTATGTACGGAGCAACATTAGAATATAACCCATTTATAGATATCTCCGATTTTATAACAACCTCAACTTGGTCTTGACGAACCTTTTTATACCTGGGAGTAACTTCCTTTTCAAATTTTTTAACGCCTGACAACGATGATATTTTTTTATTTAATTTGTTAATTGTTTTATCAATAAATTCCAATTTATTTTTATCTGCATCATCATCGTTTTTAAGAAGTATGGGTGTATTCCTTCTAAAAAGTCCATACAAATCAACGTAGGCATCTATATATATAACATTAAAAACATTATCAAGCTCAAAAGTATACCCTCTTGATTTTATTTCCTGAAGATCACCTATATCTCCACCCCAATAAAGTACAGGATTAGCACGCATCTCAGTACGATTGTATTCCGCAAATAGCTTAATGTAAACTGTATCTTGTTCACTCAATAATGCACCCTTTACTTTTGCACGAATCTTTTCACTATCAGAATCAGTTTCATCGCTAATGTCAATACTGACAATGATTTCTATAGGCTTATTTGTATTCTTTTGGTAAAAATCGCTCTCAATAAGTTCTTTTTTCCGAATTTCTCTATCAAATAAATATCTTAATGCATAAAGAAAATTTGTTTTTCCAACATCATTCATGCCGAAAAATACATTTTTATTATTCAAGTCTATATTGATATTTTCGAAATTGCGAAAATTTTTAATAGATATCGTTAAAAATTTCATTATTACCTATACTGATGATAAATCATCAGTCTCCTTTCAGTTTGTTTTTTAGCAACTATTCGTCTGGAACATATTCGCAGTAAAACCAATTTAGTATTTTGATAGCAGCTGGCCTTTATTAAGACTGCATCCTTTACGCTGTGTCACATGAAAATTAAGAATTGATACCATACACTAACTTATGCCAATATTTTGCTTCTCATAACTATAAAATCAGTAGTTTTAGCACCTCATCCACTAGCGAACAAATATTCCAACTTCAATATATCATATTCATGGTCAATTAGCAAGAAAACCATAAACGGAGACGGTGTCAACATATTGTGGGAATTTTTATGAATGAGAAGAAGGACCTCGGTATAAGTGTTACATAATATGCTAATAACCACCATTTTCTATGAGTCGCATCCATTCACCGGTCAAGGTTGATTCACGCCCCGGCATATGAGCTGCTTCATCAGGAACGTATGTACAATACGGCAGTTTTCGACGACTCCATTCTTTCTTCAATATATCTTGATTGACTTCGGGTTTTATCGTCTGCCTATGAGCCGTGAATTGTTTCCGCGCATAGGCTTCCAGATTCCCGACATTCGCTATATAAGTACGCATCCGGGCAATTTGTTCGGCCCCAATGGGACTCCATCCCATGCACCGGGAACTCAGCCAATCAGACAGCATATGGCTTACGTGTCCTTCCGTGCTGCTAGCAGCATCTGGTTGGGTCAAGGCTTGATGAAACGATGCGCTTTGACCTGATAGCGATGTTCCGGCTTGACGGTAGCATAGATAGCCGCATCGGCTTGTTCCAAGATGGCTTTTAACACCTCCCCTCCCGTCTGGTTTACCAATTGCTCCAAATTCTGGCTTAACTGAACCAAGGATACTTCTTGGGATAAGATATTTTGAAGAGATTCATTAAAAAAATTTACCCAAACATTGGCAATTTATTGTATACTAAACATGAGAAGGACTTCTTTCGTATTTGTTTGCTCTAACTTATTATACACCAAGGAGCTCCTTCTCTTTTTATGTTTTCTTTAATGTATTAAAATTTCCCTACAATAGATTGATACCATCATGGTCCTGGATGGTATCAATCTATTGAGATAATAAAAAAAACAGCCACGAACCCAGGCAGTTCATGGCTGTTTTTTCATTATATATACTGATTCAGATAAGTCCGAAAAGCATCTTTTATTTCAGGACGCCGCAAGGCATATTCCATGGTTGCTTTTAGGTAATCTAACTGATTGCCTACGTCGTAGTGTTTTCCTTCTATTTGGCAAGTATAGACAGCTTGGCGGCTGGCCATGATTTTTAGGGCATCGGCTAATCTGATTTCGCCGTTTTCATCAGGCTGGACGCGGCGCAGGATTTCAAATATATCTGGTGTCAGGACATAGCGTCCCAGCATGGCTGATTTTCCATCGGCTTCATGACCGACCACTTTTTCTACGTTGAGGAAACGGGAAATGCCTGTTTTCTCGGTAGCCACGCTTTGCAAAATATTCCGCGGAACGGCTTGCTCTCCATTCAATGTCTGGCAGCCTACCATGGTTGCGCCGTATTTATTATACATTCTCATCAGCTGATGCATGGCTGGTTCTTGTTCATGATAGATGATATCATCGCCGAGGAGGACAGCAAAAGGTTCATTGTCGATAAAGGATTCAGCACAAAGGATAGCATCCCCTAAGCCGCGCATATGTTTCTGGCGAATGTAATGGACATTAATCTTTGAGATTTCCTGTACCAGTTCCAGGTACTGCAACTTCCCTTGCTGACGTAAGTGATACTCCAGCTCGACATTCGTATCAAAATGGTCTTCGATGGCCCGTTTCCCATGGCCGGTGATGACTAAAATTTCTTCGATGCCACTTTGAATAGCTTCTTCCACGATATATTGAATCACGGGCTTATCGACGATAAGGATCATCTCTTTAGGAATTGACTTGGTCGCCGGCAGAAAGCGTGTCCCATAGCCGGCCGCCGGGATGACGGCTTTACGAATGGGCTTCATATTTTCTCACCATCTCTAAGGCACTAGCAATAACGTCATCCATGTCATAGTACTTATATTCCGCTAACCGACCACCGAAAATAACATTTTTTTCTTGTGCCGCTAAGGCTGCATACTGTTCATATAAATGCTGGTTCCGTTCGTTGTTGACCGGATAATAAGCTTCTTCACCAGGATGCCAATCTGCTGGGTATTCTTTGGTGACATACGTAACCGGCTGTTCGCCGAATTCAAAATGTTTATGTTCGATGCTGCGTGTATACGGCGTTTCCCGGTCGGTATAATTCATGACTGCTACACCTTGATAATTTTCTTCTTCTATGCGTTCCGTTTCAAAACGAAGGCCGCGGTATTCCAAACGACCCAATTTATAGTCAAAGTATTCATCAATCGGTCCCGTATAGACTACCGTCTTCGCAATTCCTTCATATTCCTGACGAGTCTTATTATAATCGACGCCAGTCCGAACTTCGATGCCTTCCAGCAGTGCGTTGATCAATACATTATAGCCGCCAATAGGAATGCCCTGATAACGGTCATTGAAATAGTTGTTGTCAAACGTATATCGTACCGGCAGACGTTTGATGATGAAAGCCGGAAGCTCCGTGCAGCTCCGTCCCCACTGTTTTTCTGTATAGCCCTTGATCAGTTTCGTGTAGATGTCCGTACCAATCAGGGAAATCGCCTGTTCTTCCAGATTCTTCGGTTCCGCAATCCCCGCTTCCCGGCGCTGCTGGGCAATCTTGGCCGCCGCCTGCTTCGGCGTAACGACGCCCCACATCTTAGTAAAGGTATTCATATTGAAAGGCAGATTGTACAATTCACCTTTATAATTCGCTACTGGCGAATTGACATAATTATTGAATTCCACGAACCGGTTCACATAATCCCAAACCGCTTTATTCGAAGTATGGAAAATATGAGCGCCATATTTATGAATCCGGATTCCTTCCTTTTCTTCACAATACACATTGCCACCCACATGATCCCGCCGTTCCAGAACCAGACAAGACTTACCAGCCTTCGTCATTTCATGAGCAAAAACGGACCCGAACAGGCCACTGCCAATTACTAGATAATCATACATCACACATATCTCTCCTTTCTTAAATTTCATTCATCTATATTTTAAAACGAAAAATTCTCAAAATATCTTTTGCCGTTTTTTTATTCACTTTAAATTTAATTCCATGCCAATCAGCATGCACAATATTTCCTTTTATTACATATTTAAACTGATTTTGTAAAAAAATATTTCTTTTTTCAGTAAAAGATAATGGTAATTCTAAAATTTGTTTTCGATAATACCAATACATCGATTTTAAAGGATGTGTAGCTTGAAACTTCCAAGGCTTTTTACGGTCTGTAAAATGAATAATCCCTAAATCATCAAGCGCTGTTCTTATATCTTTATCATTATATTTGTGGTCCAGTTCATTAACTTCAAATATTCTGCCATTAACATTCCATTTTAAAGGCAAAACCAGTATGCTATCTCTAAATATAATATTTAAAATATCTTGATCTTGTAAAATTATGAATTTTCTATTAAAATAATATGTTTCTAAATAAGCTTTCAACGGATCAGGATAGTTTTTTTTAATTTCTTTAATATTTAGTACTATTATCCCTGCGTTAATGTAATTAGAATCAGCACCTAAGTTCAATCTTCTGGATTGCATAACACCGCCTTCATCTAATACTCCAGCCATACAAAACCCATTTACATCTATATCCCATAATTTTTTAATATCGTCAACAACAATTAAATCTGAATCCAAATAAATGATTTTATCAACATCTATTAATTTATGTATAAGTAAACGATAATAAGTATTTATAGATATATATTCTCTGTTTAAGGGTAAATAACTTAAAATTCCAGGATCTACGTCTACAAAATGAACATCAAAATTATTTGATAAATTATTTTTTACTATATTTCGATTGGCCTTGGAAAGTCGTTTATCACATAAAATATAGAGCTTGATATAAGACTTCGTATGTTTCATAATAGATTTCAAAGCAGTTAAGGCTGGCATCAAATAATTATCATCAAACGACATGCATATATTAATCGGCGATAAAGCATTACCATCAACCATTATATTTTCTTTATCTATAATCTGCTTTGTTATTGATTTTAAATTAATATTCTGTTTTTCAGCCAAGAAATACATTCCTGTATGTTTAATTGTTAAATTTGGATTTTTTTGCCGGCAATATATAACAAAAACATTAGACAATCTCTCAGCTAAAAAACCAAACACACGTTTCTGATATGAATCCCGATTATCAAGATTTATTTTCTTTTCTACTTCATTTAAAACTCCAAATAAAAATTCACAATAAGAAAAAAATAATTCTTTTTTCAAAACCATTAAATTCATAAAAAAGCAATAATTAGATGATAGTTCATCCAAAGCTGCAAAATAAAAATCTGGATACTTATCTTTAATAACCGATAAGGTAATATCCATATCTGCTTGAATATGTTCTTTCTTATAAAAATCATATGAACTCATTACTAAATTATCCAACCCTACTGGATGAATCGACCATATTGGTCCAGTAACTATATCAGCATCATGGCAAAAATTATAAATATTACTGGGTTGTAAAGAACGTTTTACTTGTTCATCATTCAATGAAGTAATAACCTGGTAATCTTCATTATTTTCAAATGATAAGTATCTCCTATAATGCATTAATCCATAATAATCTGCATCCAAGTTTTTCCACGCCCAATAAAGAGCCGTTAATTCACACCAATATGGATTTTTATTAGAAATATTATCTCCAGAATCATCTCCTATACAGTATTCCAAGTCAAAATTTTTTAAAGTTTTTCCAACTTGGACAGGAATAACACACTCATTTTTTATATACGGAGATTTTTTATGATGACATACTAATATTTTAATTTTTTCTTTTTGCATAATATACCTCTCTATTTTATGAATTCAATCTCGATCAAAAATATCTCTTGTATAAACCTTTTCTTGAATATCTCGTAATTCTTCGTTCCATCGGTTGGCAATAATGACATCGCTCTGCTGTTTGAATTCATTGAGATTGCGGATTACAGGCGAGTGAAAAAACGTATCTTCTTTTAAAGTGGGTTCGTATACGATGACTGAAATCCCCTTTGCTTTTATCCGTTTCATAACTCCTTGAATTGCGGAATCCCGGAAATTATCGGAGGATTTTTTCATGGTCAATCGATAAATTCCCACACATTGAGGACGTTTTTCTAGAATCATATCTGCAATATGGTCTTTACGGGTTCGATTAGATGCTACAATAGCTGCAATTAAATTCTGCGGTACATCCTGATAATTGGCTAATAACTGTTTTGTGTCTTTCGGTAAACAATAACCACCATAACCGAATGAAGGATTGTTATAAAAATCTCCAATCCGTGGATCCAGGCAAACACCGCCTATAATCTGACGCGCATTTAGCCCTCTAATCTCAGCGTAAGAATCCAGTTCATTAAAATAGGCAACTCGCAAAGCCAAATACGTATTGGCAAAAAGTTTGATAGCTTCCGCTTCTGTTGAACCCGTAAAGAGAATTGGAATATCTTTCTTTACAGCCCCTTCTGCTAACAAATTAGCAAAAACCTTTGCCCGCTCGGACTGTTCTCCTACAATAATCCGTGAAGGATGCAAATTATCATATAAAGCTTTTCCTTCTCGCAAAAATTCTGGAGAAAAAATAATATTGTTCGTATGGAACTGTTTCTTAACCTTTTCTGTATATCCAACGGGCACCGTAGATTTAATCACCATGACGGCACGAGGTTCAATCGTACAAACTTCTTGAATGACCGCTTCCACAGAAGACGTATCAAAGAAATTCTTTGTCTCATCATAATTAGTGGGAGTCGATATAATGACATAATCTGCCCCGGAAAAGGCATCCTTAGGGTCTAAAGTAGCTCTAAAATTCAGCCGCCGGTTAGTCAAAAATTCTGTTATCTCTTTGTCAACAATAGGCGATTTGCCACGATTCAACATGTCTACTTTTTCTGGCACAATATCCAGTGCCACTACTTCATTATGCTGACTAAGCAACATTCCATTTGCCAAGCCAACATAGCCGGTGCCTGCAATTGCAATTTTCATAATTTATTATCCTCGCTTTCATAGAACAAAACATATAAATCTAATCAAGCTTTTATTTTTCTTTATCTGCTTTTAAATAAAATTTAATCAAAAAAGTTATCCAAAAGTTCTTTATACTCGTGTCCTGAATATCCATGCCTATCCCATTCTAATTTCAGTTGAAATTTCTGTCCATCAGAACATGGAATAGAAATTCTATATGGTGCATCATGTGATGCTGGGCAAGAATTTATAAAATAATCCTTTTTATTAATTTTGCATACAAGATAATCGATAAAAATAGGAAGTCTTTCCCCTTTCGTACGATAGTCAATTCCTCTCAGGATAATTTCAAGTGTTCCTTTTCCTTTACAGATAATATCTGCCACCAAATGACCCTCTTCAGATTCTAAAACATGTCCAATTCCATTTTTAGAGTACCATGCTGGGGTGTCATGGCGCTGCACAGTCGAATTAAGTGTAATTTCAACATCATTCTCTTCCCCAATATTTTTAACATCAATCCTAGCCCTATGCAAGATACTGTCTATGTTATGCAAATAAGTTCTACGATAATTAAGTGTGACAGAATTTATTTTATCATCATTGCTTTTAATTATATCTGAAAATATGCTTGATTGACAGCTTTCATCAATCATATGTATTGCTTTTTCTGTAGCCACAGCTTGATAAATTTGGCGGAGAGGAAAATAAGAAAATGATTCCGCATGTTCTTTTGCAATATCGTACATTTCCTGTGAAAAACGAGAACTAAAATAGTCTTCGAATTCTGTTTTTTCAAAATAATTTTTCATCGCATCATTAGGTGAAAAAGAATACCGCTGCCCGTTTTCTGCTTGAAAAGTATGTTCTGATGTTAAAGATACATTTATTAATTCTTTATTTTTATTGAAAAACGGATATCTTTCACATATTCTTTTTGCTCTTGCTATAGTTTCGGGTGAAATTGAACGTTTTCCTTCAAAAGGAAAGAGCAACAAATCAGGACAATATCTCTGCCAAATAACAGCAAACAGAATATTTTCATCTTTTTCATGTTCCAGATCTATCGATCTAAGATCCACATCCAAAAAAGGACTCTCAATAATATTATTTACAAGAAAGGATTCTACTGCAGCTTTACCAAAATGTTGACGACTGCGGGCCTCAATATATAGTCTTTCCGGAAGTACACCAGATTTAATTTTCGAAAATGTACACATCGACAAAATATCATGAAATGAACGTTGCAAAATTCTCTCAGTGGATTTATGAAACGTCGAATCGGAAATTTTTTTCCCAATCTCAACTAGGCGAGTTATAAAATCATCAGGTTCCATCTGCCAATATTTTCTTCTGGCTTCTCCCCCTGCCCCCGTGAAATAATACATCGTATTATAATCATAAACTGACTTCCAATACATCTCTTTATGCATGCCAAGTTTTAAATTACAAGAAATATCCATAGTTTCCTGTGGAGTCAATGCCCTACGAGATAGTCTAAATTTATTCTGATTCAATTGAAAGCCAAAATGCTGTGCTATATGACTAGCTATTTTAAAATCTTCTGCATGAGTATGCAGTTTGTCATCAAGAGAATGAACATGAATTTCATTCATGTTCACATAACTACCCAAAAGAAGTGCTAAAATGATACGAGAATCCATTCCACCAGACAAATCTACTGTTATATTATTAGTTTTTGCTTTCAATGTTCGAATAAGACTTGTCCATTTATAAAACCACCGATCGAGAGTTTCGATTCCCTTTGGAGAGTCCAAAGGAATTTTATCTTCATGAAAATCAATGGGCTCAGAATTTATTTTTTTTGTTTTGACATCAATCAAAAGAATATAATTTCGGGGAACCAAATTAATTTCACGAATTAATGTTTCCCTGATGGAAAGACTACATAAATCAAAAACAAACATAGATTTTGCATAGTCCTCATTTAATGTTACCTGATATCTGTCCTTTATCTTGTTTAAAAGAAGCCAGAATGAATTAGACACTGCAAAGTATCCATCTTTTTTAAATGTATAAATTCCCCAACTACCATTAAAATCCTGACGGATTGTAATTTTATCCACATCTTTTTTTACTTCAATGAAACAGCCTTCCCAAGCATCACACGGAACCGATTCGACGTCTCTCTTATTACTGTTGTATTCCTTTCCTTGATAAATTGTATATCCAAGAAAGAACGAATGTACTGAATCTAGCGTATCCGAATCAAAAAAGAAGAAGTTATCATCCACAGTTCTCTCCATATTTTGAGTACCCCCTAAAACCTTGCTCAACACCTCATGACAATTGCAATTTTCATGATTTATTCTTTCTTTCCTATCATCTCTATGAAAATCTCTTGTTCCCATATCAATTCCAGCATGTTCAATAATTCTTTTCATTGTATATGATATTCCGTGCTCCTGTAAGCATTGATAGAATCCTAGAAGTTGATGTGGAATATAATTTATAATTTTCTTCATAATCCATTCCTCTTCATATAATAATTTACAAACAAGATTTCCGCCTTACCTACAGTGTAAAAAACTTCTTCAAGCTCTAATGTGACAATATTTGTGGATAACAATCCGTAACTAAAACCAAGATAAAATCATGGTAATCCTTGTTCACCTTTTAAATCCTTAGCTGTTTTTGATAGCTGAAACGATTTATTCTGCGACGGAACGGAGATATCTTACCAGATATGACTTCACATTGCAAATATGAATAATTATGAGTAATTTGGTCATGATTTATCATCCCAACGCAAAAATCTATCTCGAATCATTCGTGGCAGCCAGGTCAATTTTCGCCCTAGCCGAAAGGAAAGAGATTGTTGCATAGCTAAAAAATCAGTCTGCAGAATGTGGAATGCTTTATTTCGTTCTGCCATCTGCTGTTGATAAACTATATTCTTCTGCTGGCTTTCTTCTGCTTGCTTTTCTAAACATAAAAATTGATTCTGCAATTTTTGTTTATCCGCATATATGTCTTGATAATTTCGGGTAAAAATCCTTTTCTCATGCTGAAATGTTTCATTTAATTTTTGAATAATATTGTCTTGTTCTTTTATCTGCTGTTGACAAGCCGTATTCTTGGATTGTATTTCTTCATTCTGTCTGATAAGTGCTTCTTTTTCATTTTTTAGCGCCTTGAATTCAGCACTTTTTTTATTCACTTCATACTTACTTTTTGATGCCTGTTCACTATACCAGCAGAAATACAGCATGGCCCCGCGTTCCTCTGTAGCAATTGTCCTTATTTTTTCCCGTTCCTCTTCCGGAATATTTTTATAAATCGTTTGCATATTCCGCAAGAGACTCTGGCAGAAAACTTGCAGTACTGAACGAGTATCTTCAGGGATATTGAGCTTGAAAAAATATTTCTCCATGGCCATAGCACAACGGAAATATCCATAGGCATTGTAAAAAGCCTGAGGCTTTGTCATGATGGAATCTGGACGGACACGTCGAATATACAAGGGCTTATTAATATGACATACTCGTGAAGCGTGGAGCATTAATTCCGCCGTAAAGGCATTGTCTTCCTGAACAATGCCTGGTATATATTTCACGCCACTTTGAAGAAGAAAATCCCTTCGAATCATTTGAAGATTACCATTGGGCCGGAACGCCCCATCTTTCATCAATTTGGTAAACAACTGGCAGCCCGTTTGAACATCCTGATAACGATTTTCCCGATGATAGTATGTTTTATAGCTGCTTTTTTCTGCTTCCAACTGAGCTGATTCAAAAATAGCTCGGGCATCAAAATAAAATACATCAAGCTGCTTTTTCACCATCTGTTGAAATGCATATGACAAAGATTCCGGTACCAGCATATCATCACTATCAATAAACTGAATGTACTCGCCAGTAGCAATAGCTATTCCTGTATTTCTGGCTACACTAACACCTTGATTTTTCAAAGATATAATTTTGAGTCGGTGATCTATTTTTGCATACTTTTTTAGTATATCTAAACTCATATCTGTTGAGCCGTCATTGACGCAAATAATTTCAATTTCTTTTAAAGATTGTTTATACAGACTGTTCAGACAATCCCCAATATATTTTTCAGTATTATAAACAGGTATAATAACCGATATTTTAGTTGGCATAAACCAAATTCTCCTTATCTTCCCTTGTTAAAATCGCCGGTTCCCATATCAAATCCCATATGTTCAATTCCCCTTTTCAAAGTATAATAAAAGCCATGATCACGAAAACACCAAAAAACACCACGAACCTTTCTAGGAAACCAAGTAATAGTCCTTCCTATGCGAAAAGAAACTGAATTTTGCATAGAGACAAAGTCATATTTAATGCGTTCATAACGAAAATCAGTATACTCTTTTTCTTCTATAATATTTTTTAATAATTTTTCGTCTATAATATCCTGTTTCAAATTTCTTATTACCAAAGGAAATTTGTCAACAACTTGTTTGATTTGAATATCATTTCGTTGATTATCCACGTTTTCATGCCATAATCCAACATCTTGAGTTTCTTCACTAATTTGATACATTTCATGTTGAGAGTTTACTACATGTATTCTAACACCATTCAAAATCGCATTAGCCCAAAACCAAATATCATCTCCATAAGGGCATAATTTTTGGTAGAAACCTCGCTTTAAAAGCCTAGTTTCATTAAAACATTGAGGCGGGTACAGTACCCCTCCTAATCCAGTAAAAAAGTTAGTATAACTAGCTCGCTCAAATTGAGGACGTATATTTTTGGGCCACTGATTGTAAGGAAGAATTTGATTTCCTTGTAAAAGTACCTTATGAGCTCTATAACAATGAATAGCTAGTGGATTATCTATATAGCCATGGATTAACCCTTTCAGCCATTCTCTATCATAAATTGCATCGTCATCCGAGGTAATAATAACAGCATATGGATATTTCAAAAGAGTAGGAAGTAATTTTTTGTATGATTTAATATCTTCGCACCAATCAATACAAAGACCTATTTCCTGTAACTTCAGTAATTCAATTGGCAAATCTTTTTCTTTATTAGGAAATTGAGATGTCGCAAGCCATAGTAATATTTTATCTGGTTTTTCTTCTTGCCTTAATAAACTTATAATAGTTTGATACACGGTATTAATTCTTTTAGGATAAGAAGTTAACGAAACAATAAAATCATTTAATTCTTTGACTTTGTAATACTTTTTATCTCTAACATTGCTTACGCAATCTGAAGTAAAATACTTATCGTCGTAGCCTTCAGCAAAAGCAGATGCGCATTCTCGAATGTGCATCTTTTGGTTGTTAGGAGCATATTTATATGCTTGACTCAAATGACTACTATATCGGTTAGTTAATAAGTCTTTCCATTTTTCTGCAATATCGAACTTAGAAAAATGTTGGTAAATACTATCAAAAATAAATAGATGATCAATAGTTTTGTCAGATTGATTCGACCGAACTTTTTCCATGATAGAATGTGGACGTTGGACATAATGATACATATATCTATCAATATAAAATCCTTTTCTACAATGTACATAGTATTTAATCAAAAAATCGTTATCTTCAAAAAGTCTCCCTTCTGTAAATCGAAGAGTATATTTCTCAATAATAGATTTTTTAAACAATTTATTCCAGGCCGTATAAGTAGAATCTTTTATTAAATCACTCGTTATCCGATGTTCTCCAATAACTCGAATCTTGTGATATTGTCTTGCCCTAAATACACCATTATTATAAATAGGTAATCCTTCATTAATAACTTCGGCTCCCCAAGAAACAATATCTACATCGTCTACCATATGAGACAAAGCTTCTTCAATAGTATCTTCGTCAATCCAGTCATCCGAATCAACAAACATTAAATATTCACATTGAGAATTTTCAATTCCTTTATTACGCGCAGAAGAAAGACCGCCATTTGATTGATTAATTATCTTAATTCGTGTATCAACAGCTGCATATTTTTTAAGAATATCTAATGACGAATCAGCAGAGCCATCATTCACACAAATGATTTCTATAAATGGCATTGTTTGATTCAGCAAAGTTTTTAAACATCTTTCTAAATACTTCTCAACATTATATACAGGCAAAATTACTGAAACAATTTTCTTTGAATCGATACTTTGAAATAAAGAATTATAAAGTTCAGCAATATGGTATTGTACACCATTTTGAATTAAAATATTATAATCGATTTTTTTAAGTACTTTTACCACGATTTCCTGTACTTTTATACTCTTTAATGTTGAAGCGACGGCTCTTTGAAAAGTCCATGTATTAAGATGATTGCATAAGGCACAATAAAGCCGATCCATGTGATTTTCAGAAGCGATATCCATAGAATCAGATATTGATTCAAACATATCTATAACTTTTCTTTCATTCCATTTTATTTCTTTATGAGATACCCTGTAAACATACGTTGCTTCTTTAAGAGCGTAAATTTTTTTTGCTTCTGTCATTGCCTTTATGAAAAAAGGTGGATCCTGCTGTCTCAAATAATCAGGAAACAAAACATTATGTTGTTTTATGAAATCTTTACGATAGATAAACCGCCAATATCCATAATCAAACTGATAATCAGCGTAATTTACAAAGCCATTTTGCTTAAACGTATATTCAGGTTCAAAGCATTCAGGATCATCAATGATAGTATCTCCTTGCAATTTCATTAGAGAACCACCGCAAATTACGGCATGATTTCGTACTGCTGCTTTATACATTTTCCTGAGGGTATCTTCATTAGGATATAAATCATCGCAGTCCATGAATGCAATAAAAGTGCCTTTTGCTACAGTTATCCCATAATTTCTTGCAATATCTGAACCGGCATTTTCCTGACGTAGTACTTTAATTCTCGAATCATGTTCAGCAAATTCATTAACAATCGCATAAGAATTATCAGTACTGCCATCATCAATACAGATAATTTCTATTTCCTTAAGACTTTGAGAACAAACACTGCTAAGTGTCTTTTCAAGATATTTTTCTCCATTATAAATTGGTATAATAACTGATATTTTACACATAATCTCCATAAAATGGTGGAAGAAATAAAACCACCACTTTTCTCCTTCTATAAGATATTTTATTTCAATAAATCAGGTCTCTTTTTCTTTATAATAGACACTGCGGCTTGTAATGCAGCATCCGAATCACCTTTATTCAATAAATCTTCCAATCGCTGGGTTTCTGTACGATTTGCCAAATCTTGTTCCCTTTTTTTTCGAATATGGAAATTTTCTGCTAAAACCCGAATTTCATCTGTTGTATGAGGCAATTTCTTTGTGATTAAAAACTCTTCGTAGGCATCACAATATTCCTGCACTTGGCCGGAAAAACCGATTTGATGTCCATGATCAAGCCAAAGTATTTTATTACACATGCTCCTTACTTGCGGTACAGAATGGGAAACTAATATGCCAGTGACCCCACTTTTTAAGATTTCACGCATTCGATCACCACTTTTTTTTGCAAAGGCACCATCGCCTACACTGAGCACTTCGTCTAAAATCAGTATATCTGGATGAACCAAACAAGCTATAGAAAATGCCAATCGGCTCTTCATCCCGCTAGATAATTGTTTGAATGGTCGGTCCTGGAAGTCTTGTAACTCTGCAAAATCTATGATTTCCTCATATTTATCATTCATAAACCTTCGTGTATAACCCAGCATAGCGCCGCGAAGATAGGTATTTTCCCGAACGGTCAATTCCGGATCAAATCCACTAGCTAATTCCAACAAAGCAGCAATAGATCCATTGATTTCCATATGTCCCTCAGTCGGGACCATGATGCCTGATACAGCCTTTAATAAGGTAGACTTTCCAGCTCCATTAGTACCAATGATGCCCAGCATGTCCCCTCGTTCCAAGGCAAAATTAATATTACGATCTGCCCAGAATTCCGTCACATGGTAATTATGTTTTAGCTTACGCATGACATATTCTTTTAAACCAATATCTTTAAAATCTCCTGTAAGATAGAGGATCGACACCCCTACAGCTTTGATGATGCTCACAATAATTCTCCTTATATAATTTAAACATAGTACAGGAATTTGTGATTGTATTTCTTATATATAAATCCACCTATAAATAAAACAAGCAACGCATAAAATGCGCACAATGCATGATATTCCAAACTTGGAATCTGACTATCGATGACAATGTTTCTAAAATACTTAATATAAACATAAATGGGATTACATAAAAAAAGTGGCTGAAATTTAGGTGGCAAAATATCGACACTATAAAAAACAGCTGACGCGTACATAATTAGCATAGTAAAGATGCTATATAAATAGCCAATATCTCTGAAAAAAACAAACAAGGCTGATAAAATCAGTCCCATGCCAATGTTGAAAACAATCAAGCAACCAATAGGATATAGAAGACATAAGAATTTAACCGTAAACGGTAATCCTTCAGCCAAGACAAAGACGAAAAAGATGATAAGTGTAAGTCCAAAATTAATCAAAGAAGAAATGTTCTTTGACAATAAAAAAATATATTTAGGAACATTAACTTTGCTAAAAATACCGGCATTTGCCATTAATGAATTCATACCACTATTGGTGGATTCCGTGAAATACGAAACCAGTAAGTTACCACAAAATAGATAAATGGTATAATGAGGAATTCTTTGTCCAAAAAAATTGGAAAAAATTACATCTAATACCAGTAAGGTAATCAACGGTGATAACAGACTCCAGCCCATTCCCAAAACGGTTCTCTTATATTTTTGTTTAAAATCTCGTTTGACCAACTCTTCAAAGAGAAATTGATTTTTCTTTAATTTTAATATAATTTCAGAAATCATGCTTTCACCCTTTTTATCATATCCCGTACTTTTCGGGGCCCCCATGTCAACATCCGTCCTACATTAAAGGAGATAGAATGTGACATTTGTTCAAAATCATATTGTAAACGACAGTATTCGTTATTCAACATCGAATATTTATTACTCAATGCAGTGTGATTCTCTATAGCAACTCGAAATTCCTTAATAACATATTGCCTTCTCTCAGCAAGTTCCGGACGCACTTGTTTCAATAGCCTTGTATCTACAGCTGCATTAGCCTCCACCAACAATGGCAATATTTGAGATTCACTTTCATACATTTTTTGTAGCACAGCATCAAAAGTATAAGGATCTTCAACATGCTCTACTGCCACAGCATGCATGGTTGCCAGCTGATACTTTTTAGAAAGATTAAGGACATCTATCCAGCCTTTTACCATATCACCGATTTTAGCAAGCGGCCATTGCATAGGATCTGTTTGATGGCCACAACGATAACAGTAAGTCACCTGAGGTATAGCTAAAAATCTCTTTGCCAAAATCATCGCTTTCAAAAAAAATGGCGGATCTTGAAAGCGAGTATAGGATGGAAAAAAAATATTGTTTTTTATTAAGAACTTTCTCTGAAACAAAAATCTCTGGTAACCAAAATCAAACTGATAGTCAAAAAATGAAATCATCTTTTCTTCATCAAATGTATATTTCGAGAAAATTCCCTCAAATTTTTCCCAACTACCATTATCATCAAACTGTCTCATAGATCCGCCACAAATCAAAGCCTGGTAACTTATGGCTTTATTATATAACAACGCTAGTGTCGTATTATTAGGGTATAAATCATCGGCATCCATAAAGCAAACATATTCGCCATGGCCTTCTTTGATAGCTCGATTTCTTGCTTCAAAGACTCCTAAATGGGCTTGATGCACAACATGAATACGCTCATCTTGTCTTTGGAATGACCGAAGAATTTTTAAGGAATCATCATCAGAGCCATCATTGACACAAAAAATCTCAACATCCTGTAGTGATTGCTGGCATACGCTTTTAAGACATTCTTGTAAATATCTACCCGCATTATAAACAGGGATGATAACTGTTATCTTAGGTGAAGTCGGGTTTGTATTACTTTTCATTATAACTCCTTTTCACAAATGCAGATATTTCTTCCAAAACTGTTGGGTCTTCAAATTCTTACAACGAAATTCTATATATTGCTTATGTATAAGTCGATACTGCCAAAAAGTTTGGGAAATAAGGGCTAAATTTTTTATGAACGTCCAACAAATATTTTCATCAATATGGTATTGTTGTATTTGCTTTAATTTTTCATCTGCATCTATAGAAGTAATGTGTTCATATCCACTTTGGTAGTCTTGTAAAGCAACAGTGAACATCTGCACTCCTGGTTTGTTTCGGCGCAATATATGTTTTCCAAGTCGGCCTAATGCCGTACCCAAAAAACTCCATCGCCCACAATGAAATGCATAATGATTTAATATAAGCATGTTCCGATCATTGAAGTAATTAACAACTGCATTTTCCTTTTTATTAAAAGTTTCATGCCATACTCCAATACCATTCATTGTGATAATGTCCTGGCAATTGCGAATGCCGTATTCCATATCATCACTTTTAATGAAAGCAGGCAAAGGATACCCATTTTTCTTGACAACAGCTATAGGAATACAGCAGAACCACCACGCAGCATATTTATTGATAACCTCAGGTATTGTATCATTTTGGAGTAAATACTTTATCTTTGTTAAATCAAAGTTTTTGCCTAAAGCATGTAATCGTATTTTCCCCCAATAGGCCGTGTTTTCATATTGGATAGTCGGCTCATCCATACTCATCATGGATCCAGCAATCATTTGTTGGGCATACTGGCTTTTGATATGCCGGCATAAGGCATAGACGCGTTCCAATGATGATGTTTCGATAAGAATGTCATCATCCATCATCAAAACATAATTATTGGTGTTCTGGTTCACTTGTTCAATCAAGCCACGGGTAAAGCCACCGGAACCGCCGTAATTCCGATTGTGGATGACTTGTAATTGTTCATTTCGTGTTTCTGGTAATGTCCGGCCATTATCAATAACCATGATGTGAAAATGTGGATTCTCTTTCATCAATTCCTGCAAGGTCTTGAGATTCCGCTTCACATAGTCTTCCCGTTTGAAAGTACAAATAATGATACCAATATTTGTATCGTGAGCGTCTTCAAATTGACCATAATAAGCGCCGTTAAAAAACTGAATGTCATCTTCTAAGGCAGTAATCGCAAAAGTAATAAAATTGGCTTGGCAGGATTGCAAAGAGATGTCTTTCTGATAATCGTCATGACCAGTTTCACTATATAATTCTCGTTTTTGTTGCTGTGAAACTTCATATGCCGTTATTTTATAATTTCCCTGGATATGCAACTGTATACGTACATCACTGATAGACGTATAGGTTTGCCATTTCCGAGTAGAAAACAAATTAAAATAAGTATCGAAATGTAAAGTCTGATTCTGCTTTAGGTAGACAGAATCATCTTTTATATCCAGCAAGTCTCCCTTTATATAAAGGCTTTGCCGTGCTGCATCCATAGGTAATTTTATAGAGTATAATTTTTCAAACATAGTCTTCGATTGCCATTGGATTCAATCCAACGATACAGGCCCTTTCTTTATCAAATAGGATTCCGTAACTAGGTGCTATTTAGCACATATATCTTAATAATTTTATCACATTTCGCTTGATTTGTCAGCCAATAATTAGCGCCATCCCTATAGGGATCTTCCCAAAAATTTCCGTTTTAAAAACAGCCCGCCTTTTTTGACCCAGTCTTGCCTTTCCATGAAAGATACATTTTGTTCCATATAATCTATACCATTATGTTCGAGCCAGACATCGAATAACCGTTCGGCTACAAACCCATAGACACGGGAATTATAGGTATCCCAGTCGGTGATGTCAACTCGCTTCTCAAGCTCAAAGAGGACGAAAAAGAGCCATTCCATATACGTCTGAAAATAATCGCGGCGCATGACGAACATGTTGAACATATGAGCCCAAGTCCGATTCAGGACTTTTTCAAAAGCAGGCAGGTATTCCGGACACTGTTCTTTAATGATCTGTTCTGTTACATCCAGCCCTTCCCGATGGTGGGCATGGTTATAATGGGAGCGGTTCGTTTCGATGTAGTATTTCCGCTTGTCCGGCACGATGACGGGATGCTCAGCCAAGAGCTGCTGCCATTCTTTTTCAGTCAAAATCTGGTCTTTCTTGGCTTCGATATTGTGGACTTCTTTGCGCGTAAAATAGCGACGGTAGTGGACAAGCCCCAGATAATCGGCATCCAAGTTTTTCCAAGCCCAGTAAAGACCCGTTAGTTCACAAAAATGAGGATTCTTGGAGCTGATATTGTCGCCCGTGTTGTCTGGCGTATAGCCAATCGAAGCTTTGCCTTCGGCACCGACATGGACAGGCAGATAAACCGGATCCGTCGGCATCCAGTACTTTTTGTGAGCTGCAACGATAATTTTAATAAACAAAATGGTCAATCCTTTCTATTTCATTTGGATGAAATCATCTCCATTAGAGCTGTATTGGGTATACCCACTAGTTCTATGGCGGGTCGCCCACGTGGCGCCCCCGACAAAGCCCCCGGCCGGGGACATTTTTACTGCACCGCGTAGCGGCATCGGACTCGTATGCGGCTTCGCCGCAACAGATTCAAGATTGTATTACAACCGAGTACCTCTTGTCATAAATTTCGGCTATACACAGGATTCACGACGGGACGCCCTTTGGCCGTCCCCTACGAAGACCTCGAGTGGGGCCATTTTTTACGAGCCGAGGGGTACTCGAGGCGATGTGGTCAGTTTGAGTTTGTTGCCGCGCAGCGGCATCCGTAGGGGCCGGCCTGTGAAGGCGGACCGCTACGCGCTGAGGGTTTCCCGAAGCGTCGTTGTTACTTTGAATCTGTCGCCGCGCAGCGGCATCTGAGTCCGAGGCGGTCTGCGGCCTGCAAAAGCAAGAGCAACCTCTCCGGCCCTTCGGGCCACCTCTCCTATAAGGCGAGGCTAATAACTAATACGCTCCTTTGTGTTTCAGGACGACGGCGATGGTGCGCCAGATTAGGACGATGTCGAACCAGACGTTCCAGTTGCGGACGTACCAAGTGTCCATCTGGACGCGCTCTTCGTAGGTCGTGTCGCTGCGGCCGCTGGTCTGCCACATGCCGGTGACGCCAGGGCGGACCATGTAGAAGTCTTTGATGTACGGGCCGTATTTGGGGACTTCATCCTGGATGATGGGCCGCGGGCCGACGAGGCTCATTTCACCCTTGAGGACGTTAAAGACCTGCGGCAGTTCGTCCAGGCTGGTCTTGCGCAAGAAGGCGCCACTCTTGGTGATGCGCGGATCATTTTTCAGTTTGAATTCTGTTTCCCATTCTTTCCGGGCCTCAGGGTCGCTTTCCAAGAGTTCTTTCAGTTTCACGTCGGCATCGACGCACATGCTGCGGAATTTATAACAATTGAATTCTTTACCGTTCCGGCCGACGCGGCGATGCTTGAAGATAATCGGTCCCGGCGAATCCTTGTAAATCCACAGGGCAATGGCCAAAAAGAACGGCGACAGGCAGATGATGCCGACGAGGGTACAGACGACATCGAAGACGCGTTTAACAGCCCGGTTGTACCAGAGGGCCAAATTGTTGCGGAAGCTGAAGGAGACGATATGACCGTCTATGAGGCTTTCCGTATCGAGCGTTGCCAAGGGCAGGCTGCCCATATCGGGGATGAAGGCAACTTTCTTGACCAGCGGCTGAACGCGATAGACGATGTCCTGGACGGCGTCGCTGCTAAGGCCCGGTGCGATGACCATGACGTGCTGGACCCCAGTCTGGCGAATGACGGCTTCAGCATCTTCAAAACGGCCTAAGTGAGGCATCATGGCCGCTACCTTCGCTTCCGGCGTATAATCTTCCAGATAGCCGATGAAGTCATAACTGACGCCCGTATCGTGTTTGAAGTAATCCAAGACGATAGCTGCCGTCTTGCCGGCTCCCATGATGAGGACGGGCAATTGGAGCAGCTTGAAATGCCCTAAGATGTGCTTGACGAGGTAGCGTTCTGCCACGAGGAAAACAAAAGAAGTCAGCCACAGTAAAGCCACGAAGAGGCGCGACGTCGATGACGCCGTCTGGGCAATATAGATGAAAAAAATCAGTAAGGCAATAGCATAAAATATCGATTTAAAGACACCGGAAATGACCTGCCAGAACTGCATGCGCCGTGTATACAGATGATGGATGTGTAAAAAAAGGATATATACGACGGGTATAATGACATGGATACTGAGCCAGGATAGGTGAAAATGAGAGCCTGGCACCAGCCAATCACGCAGACAATACGACACGTTGACAGCCAGCCAGATAGCGATATAGTCGCTAATCACCAGGACCAACGGCAGCAACTCATTACTGTATTTATTTTTAATAGAAATAGAAGAATTCGACAGGTTCTCCAAGGCAGAACCCTCCTCACAGCGCAGTAATGTATAAATAAAACGTAATCACTATCATTATATAAAGAAACGGCGTCGATGTCCAATGCAGGCAGGGGACAAGCCCCTGCCGTGGTTCGTTTGGCGTTTGTCGTGGTGCGAAAATATTCTCCATCACGGCAAACGACCCACGACCCACGGCAAACGGTGTGGCAAGCGTGAATGTGTCCTATGAAAAAAAACTTAACGCGATACCACTTACCGTTCGAGCCATTCTTTGAATTCGCTTTCGCTGATGATGGGCGTGCCCAGTTTCTTGGCTTTTTCGTATTTGCTGCCCGGGTCGGCTCCGACGACGACGAGGGTGGTCTTCTTGGTGACAGAGGACGTGCATTTACCGCCTCGCGCTTCGACGGCCTGTTTGGCTTCTTTGCGGCTGAACATCTGTAATTTTCCTGTGAGGACGACGATTTCGCCATCAAAGGTCGTATTGATGAGGGTCTTCTTTTCCGCCGTCATGTCGACGCCGTGGGCACGCAGTTTTTCGATGAGGGCCTGGTTCTTGGCATCGTGGAAATAAGCTACGATGCTGTCGGCAATACGCGGGCCGATGTCATCAATGGCCGTCAGGTCTTCCGTGCTAGCTTTCATGAGGGCGTCGACAGAGCCGAAGGATTCGGCCAGGACGCGGCCAGCTTTGGCTCCGACGAAGCGGATGCCCAAGGCAAAGAGGACCCGGGCCAGGCCGACGGACTTGCTCGTTTCGATGGCTTTGAGCAGGTTATCGGCTGATTTTTCGCCGAAGCCTTCGAGGTCGACTAGTTCTTCTTTAGTCAAGCCGTAGATGTCGGCTACGTCGTGGATGAGCCCCTGAGCCAGGAGCTGCTGGACGATGGCGTCGCCCAGGCCGTCGATGTTCATGGCATCGCGAGAGACGAAGTGGGCGATTTTTTCACCGATGACTGCCGGACAATCCGGGTTAGTGCAGCGCCAGGCCGCTTCCCCGTCACGGCGGACGACAGGACTGCCGCAGGCCGGGCAGGTCGTCGGCATGGTGAAGACTGTTTCCGAACCGTCACGCCGTTCCGGCAAGGAGCGGACGACTTCCGGGATAATTTCACCGGCTTTCTGGATGACGACGGTATCACCGATGCGGATATCTTTTTCTTTGATGTAATCTTCGTTATGCAGCGTCGCCCGCTTGACCGTCGTCCCAGCCAGGTGGACCGGTTCGAGGTCGGCAGCCGGCGTCAGGACGCCTGTCCGGCCGAGGCTGACGGAAATGCCGAGTACTTTCGTCTTGGCCTGTTCAGGCGGGAATTTATAGGCAATAGCCCAGCGGGGAATTTTGACGGTGTTCCCTAAGCGGGCCTGCTGGGCAAAGGAATTGACCTTGACGACCATGCCGTCTGTCGCATAAGGCAGGCTGTCGCGGCGGTCGTCCCAGCTGTGGATGAAGGTAATGACGTCTTCGATGTCCGTAAACTTGCGGTATTCCGGATTGACTTGGAAATGGAACTGCGCCAAGTCCTGGAGCAATTCTTCTTGGCTCTTGATTTCAATGCCGCTGTTGCCGCCCAAGGCATAGGCGAAGAAGGCCAGTTTACGCTGGGCTGTAATGCGCGGGTCGAGCTGGCGCAAGGAGCCGGCAGCGGCGTTGCGGGGATTGGCAAAGGGTTCCAGTTCGTCGTCCCGGCGCTGCTGGTTCAAGGCTTCAAATGACGTGATGGGCATGTAGACTTCGCCGCGAATTTCGATGTGCGGCGAATCGCTGGCGATATGTAAGGGTATGGTGCGGATGGTGCGCACGTTGTTGGTAATGTCTTCGCCGACGACGCCGTCACCGCGGGTGACGCCGCGGATGAACTGGCCCTGTTCGTAAATGAGGTTGACTGCCAGGCCATCGATTTTCAGTTCGACGACGTATTCCAAGGATTCACCGCCTAAATCGCTGCGGACGCGCTGGTCGAATTCCCGTAATTCATCGTCGCTGAAAACGTCGCCCAAGCTGAGCATGGGCCGGTCGTGAGTGTATTTTTCAAAGCCGCCGGAAATCTTAGAACCTACGCGCTGTGTCGGCGAATCGGGCGTGACCCAGTCGGGATGGGCTTTTTCGATGTTTTCCAGTTCCCGGTACATCATATCGTATTCATAATCAGTCACCGTCGGCTTGTCGAGGGTGTAATATTGATAACTCAATTCATCTATTTTTTTGCGCAGCTCCAAGAGACGCGCTTTTTCAGTATCCATAGGTTCCTCCTTTATTCCTGAAAATCGATTCCATTTATCTGCAAAGACATACTCACAACATCTGTGGCGGGACGCCCTTTGGCCGTCCCCTACGAAGGCCCCGATTGGGGGTATTTTTACGAGCCGAGAGCTTCCCGAGGCGGCCTGCAAAAGCACAAGCAATCTCTCCGGCCCGTTGGGCCACCTCCAGCTCGGCTCTCTGTTTTGGCAACCGTCCTGCGCTTCCCTATGGTCAGCACCTGACGGGCCAAAAAGGGCCTATGAGGGGAGGCTTAGGCTCCCTTTGTAGGGGAGCTGGCAGCTCTGCTGACTGAGAGGTTGCTTTTTACGAGCTGAGGGTTACTCGAGGCGTCGTTGTCAGTTTGAGTCTGTCGCGGCGCAGCGCCGCATCCGTAGGGGCCGTCCTGTGGAGGCGGCCCGCTACGCGCTGAGGGTTTCCCGAGGCGTCGTTGTCAGTTTGAGTCTGTCGCCGCACAGCGGCATCTGATTCCGAGGCGGCCCCTATTATATTTTCTCTAAGGGGGCGTATTTTACGACGACTTGGCGGACGCCTTTGGTCGGGAATTGGATTTTCATCTGCATGTTCGGCCCTTCGCCGATGACGTCGAGGACGGTACCGATGCCCCAGATTTTGTGGCGGACTTTGTCACCTTTAGCGAAGGTGTCGGTGACGGCGTGTTTTTTCGGCAGGCTCGATGCGACGGGCTTAGTCAGGATGGAGACGCGTTGTTTTCCCGGTACGGCCGTCGTCCGGCTCTGGGGCATGGCGCTCTTGCGATGGTAGTCTTCCATGAGCTGCGGCGGGATTTCTGCCAAGAAACGGCTGGGCATATACGCCGAGATGCGGCCGTACATGGTCCGCGTAATGGCATTGGTCACGTAGAGCTGCCGTTCTGCCCGGGTAATGCCGACGTAGGCCAGGCGCCGTTCTTCTTCGACTTGAGCCGGGTCCAGCAGGGTCCGGCTGTGTGGGAACAGGCCTTCGTCGAGGCCGGTCAGGAAGACGACAGGGAATTCCAAGCCCTTGGCGGCGTGGAGAGTCATGAGGGTCACTTTGGACTCGCTGCTTTCAAAATCATCGACATCGCTGACCAGGGCGACGTTTTCCAAAAAGTCCTGAAGGTTGCCGTCGGGATTGCTGTCCATGTAATCTTTGGCGACAGACAGGAATTCGCCGACATTTTCCTTGCGGCTTTCGCCTTGCGGGTCGTGTTCCGCTTCTTTATCGAGCATATCACCGTAGCCAGTCTGTTTGATGACCGTTTCGATGAGGCTCAGAACATCTTTGCCTTCGATGTCGTTGAGGAGGTCGAAAATCATGGCGGCGAAGTTTTCCAATGATGTCCGGGCTCGTTTGGTGACGGGAATCTCGTCCGTCGACGACAGGGCTTCAAACAAGGATATGCCCTGTTCTTCCGCATAGGCTGCAACGTGTTCCATCGTCGTGGCGCCGATGTTCCGTTTCGGCACGTTGATGATACGCGTCAGGCTCAAGCTGTCTTCCGGGTTGTAGAGCAATCGCAAATAGGCCAGGACGTCTTTGATTTCCTTGCGGTCGTAGAACTTGGTGCCGCCGACCATGGTATAGGGAATGGCATAGCGCATGAGTTTTTCTTCGAGGACACGGGACTGGGCGTTAGTCCTAAAGAGGATGGCCATATCGCCATACGGTTCGTGGCTGATTTCATGGCGGTTATAGATGACGCCGGCAATGTAGTCAGCTTCATCGTGTTCCGTCTGGGCCTGGTAATGGATAATCTTGTTCCCTGCCGGGTTTTCCGTCCACAATGTCTTCTTGGGCCGGCTTTCGTTATTGTCGATGACGGCATTGGCGGCGTGGAGGATGGTCTTTGTCGAGCGGTAGTTCTGTTCCAATTTAATCGATGCCGCATCGGGATAGTCCCGGGTAAAGTCGATGATATTGCGGATATCGGCACCGCGCCAGGCGTAAATGCTCTGGTCCGCATCGCCGACAACGCAGATGTTGCGCCAGCGGGCAGCCAGAATTTTAGTCAAGGCGTATTGGGCATGGTTCGTATCCTGGTATTCGTCGACCAAGATGTATTGGAAACGGGACTGGTACTTTTCCCGAACATCTTCCTTTTCCTGCAAAAGGCGCACGGCCAGGAACAAGAGGTCGTCGAAGTCGACAGCATTGTTTTCCCGCAGCTTTTCTTGGTACAAGGCGTAGACGTCGGCTACTTTCTGTTCGTAGAAATCGGAGGCTTTCGCCGCAAAGGCCTTGGCGTCCATGAGGACGTTCTTAGCCGACGAAATGGTTCCCAAGACGGACCGCGGCATGAATTGCTTGTCGTCGAGGTTGAGCTTTTTCAAGCAGTCCTTGACCAGTACCAACTGGTCTGACGAGTCATAAATGGTGAAATTCCGCGTATAGCCGTGGAAGCCGTCGACTTCAAAGCGCAGCAGCTTGGCGCAGAACGAATGGAACGTGCTCAGCCAGATGCTGTCCGCCTGGGCGCCGACGAGGTTGGTCACGCGTTCCTTCATTTCCTTGGCGGCCTTATTGGTAAAGGTAATGGCCAGGATGCGGTACGGTGCGACGCCCAGTTCCAGGAGATGAGCAATGCGGCAGGTCAGGACCTTGGTCTTGCCCGAACCGGCGCCAGCCGTAATCAGCAGCGGCCCTTCGGTATGCTTGACGGCTTCACACTGGCGGTCGTTGAGGGTATCAAAAATAGGATTCATGCATTATTCCCCTTTTACAGATAAAAAGGCCCACACCGTGTCGATGGGGCCTCTGAAAATCATCACTTATTTCATTGCCGAAAGGATAGGCGGAATGACCTGTTTCTTACGGCTCATGACCTTGGGCAGGTAGACTTCCTTGTCGAGGACGTCTTTGCCAAAGGCACTGCTGACGACGTCGTCCATGTTGCCGGCGAAGATGAGGTTCGTCGATTCGTCGATGATGCTGGTGATCATCAGGAAGGAAGCGGCGTAATCGTGTTCAGCGCGCAATTTTTCCAAGGCGTTGAGCAGGACCTGTTTCTGGTTGAGGAGGTCTGTCGTATCCATGACCTGGACCTGAGCCACTGTGAAGGTCGTATTGCCGCTGGAAAATTCTTTCATGTCGTTGTGGACAATCTGGTCCGGCGTCAAATCGGAGACGTTAGCACCGGCTTTGAGCATTTCCATGCCATATTTTTCCATGTCTACGCCAGCGATGTTAGCTAATTTTTCGGCAGCTTCGCGGTCAGCCGGCGTGCAGGTCGGCGAGCGGAAGAGGACCGTATCGGAAATGACAGCCGACAAGAGCAGGCCGGCGATGTCTTTCGGGATGTCGATCTTAGCCTGTTCATACAAGCCCGTGACGATGGTAGCCGTGCAGCCGACGGGTTTGAAGAGGATGGAAATGGGGCCGGCCGTTTCCAAGGTGCCGCCGATGCGGTGATGGTCGATGACGCCGACGATGGAAGCTTCGTCAATGCCGTCGATGATCTGTTTCTTTTCGTTGTGGTCGACGAGGATGACCGGCTGTTTTTCAGCAGCAGCGACACAGTCTGCACAGATCATGCCGACGTATTTACCATTTTCGACGACAGCATATTTGCCATCAGCCGGGATGTCGTGACCGTTATCGGTCAGTTTGAAGAACAATTCCGGGTCGTGGGCCAAAGCTTTGACCGTGCTCAATTCTTCACCCATGACGGTCTTGATGAATTCATCAGCGAGCTGGCTCTTTTCGATGACACCGACGAACTGACCGTTGTCGGCAACAGGAGCGACGTCGCTTTCGTGGGATGCGAACCATTTAGCGGCATCTTTCAGGCTGGCGCTGACGGGAAGAGCTTCGACTTCCGTGTGGACGGCTTCGCTGACTTTGACGTAGAAATCCTTGACCAACGGCTGGGGAGCGACGTGGAAATAATCAAGGGCAAAGGCCGTTTCCTTATTCGGTTCGCCTGCGCGGATTGGCGTAGCGTCGATGCCCTGTAACTGTTTCAATTTTGCATAAGCAATAGAAGAACAAATGGAGTCCGTGTCCGGGCTCTTATGACCGGTAACAAAAATCTGTTTTGCCACGATAATCACCTCATTGAAAATTTATCTGAATGTATTTATTTATCCTTTGTATTATACCATAGACAAGAATGAGTGGCTAGGGGGATGGCGTATCGTTCGTCGTAGGTCGTTCATCGTTCGTCGAGGGAAATGGCGCCTGGCGGCGCCGCAGGCCGGAAAAGCATGTGCTGTTCGTCATGGATACGGCTGTGCACAGGATTCGCGCGGGCGCCCGGTTATGGGCGCCCCTACGGCACAAGCCTACGGCTGTGGATTTTTTTATAATCGCCCAAAAGCGATCGTTACATAATTACGCGGCATCGCCCGTATCGTAGGGGCGACCGCGTGGGGCGCCCGCTATGCGCCGCAGGGGATACCCGAGGACGCATTATCAGTTTGAGTCGAAAGGCGCGCAGCGCCATCTGAGTCCGAGGCGATGAACGACGAACGAACTACGATCAACGATCATCTCGGTCCGCACGTGCTGTTTTCGCCCAAGCCCTGGTTACTGAAGCCCAGACGCTTTAGCATGGCCATGTCTTCGACGATGGTCGAGCCCGATGTGGTGAGCATGTTGCCCGTAATGGACGCCGATGCGCCGCTGAGGAGGGCTGTAGCGCCGTTTTCCGGCAGGAGTTTGCGGCCTGCTGCCAGGCGGATGTTGGCTTCGGGATTGATGAAGCGGAAGAAGGCGATTGTGCGAAGGATGTCGCGGCCGTCGAGTTGGGTCCGATGTTCCAAGGGCGTACCGGGAATAGGCATGAGGGCGTTGATGGGAATGGACTGGATGCCCAGTTCGGCCAGGCTGATGGCCATATCCAGGCGGTCTTCCCAGGTTTCCCCCATGCCGATGATGCCGCCGGAGCAGACGCAGAGTCCTTCTTTCTGGGCGGCCTTGATGGTGCGGATGCGGTCGTCATAAGTGTGGGTCGTACAGATGTGCGGAAAGAAACGCCGCGACGTTTCGATGTTGTGGTGGTAACTGGTGACGCCTGTTTCATGGAGGCGGTGCAGCTGTTCCGGCGTGAGCAGGCCGTGAGAAGCACAGAGGTCGATGTGCAGGATCTGCTTCATCGTGCGGTATGCGTCCAGGGCCTTTTCAAAATCGGCGCCGGTCAAAGCCCGGCCGGACGTAACGATGGCAAAACGGTTGGCGCCGGCATCCTGATTGGCCTTAGCGTTGGCGATGATTTCTTCTTTCGGCAAGAAACCGTATTCGTCACAGCCCGTATGATGGCAGGCCGCCTGAGCACAGTATTTGCAGTCTTCCCCACAACGGCCGCTGCGGCCATTGATGATGGTGCAGAAATCGACATGGTTGCCACAGAAATGGCGCTGTAAGGCACCGGCCCCCTTCTGCAGCTCCTCTAAAGGTGCTTCCAGGAAAATCGACAAATCATCACCGCGTTGGATGCGGTACCCCTGTATAATGCTATCTGCCAGTGCTGCTATCGTATTCATTGTTAACCCACTCCCTATTTTTATTGTGAACTATGGGATTATTATACTCGCTGTCGTGATTGTAGTCAACTCAATTTCATTTATATCACGGTTAACAATATGAGTGCACGATATCCTGAATCACAGGATGGCCCATTTGTTTAAGACCAACCTCTCCGGCCCTTCGGGCCACCTCCAGCTCGGCTCTCCGTTTTGGCAACCGTCCTGCACTTCCCTGCGGTCAGCACCTGACGGACCAAAAAGGGCCTATGAGGAGAGGCTTTGGCTCCCTTTGTAGGGGAGCTGTCAGCGCAGCTGACTGAGAGGTTCGGCACGGCGGGCCGCCCTTTGGGACGGCCCCTACGATGGAGCCATGAAAAAAGAGGCTGGCCCGCGAAGCCATCTTCGCAGGTCAACCTCTTTTTCAAGTGTTCTTGCCAATGAATTACCGACGTTCGCGGATACGGGCAGCTTTGCCTGTAAGACCACGGAGGTAGTGCAATTTTGCACGACGGACGATACCGTGGCGAACGACTTCGATTTTAGCGAGGCGCGGGGAATGTACCAAGAAAGTACGTTCAACACCAACACCGTAGGAAACGCGGCGGACAGTGAAAGTTTCGCGGACACCGCCGTTCTGACGGCCGATAACGACACCTTCAAAAACCTGTACACGTTCGCGATTGCCTTCGACAACCTTTACGTGAACTTTGACTGTATCACCAGGGCGGAATGCCGGGATATCGTCACGAAGCTGTTCCTGTTCAAGTACGCTGATAATGTTCATTTCTTTTTCCTCCTATAAGACATTCGTGCCCCCGTTGCCGCCACCTTTCACGACAATCGTGTTACCGGACAGAGGACTGCCTAAATTAACAAGGGAATTATACCATAAAGACACGGTCCTGTAAAGGGGTTTTCCCCATATTATCCATTACATTTGTACGTTCGGCATGAAACTGCGGGACATGTGGGCGATGATGGCCTGGTACTTATCTTTCTTGCTGGTCGGATAGGTGACGGAGAAGGCCGTGTAGGTCTTGTTCTTGTCGTTGATGTAGAGTTCGTGGTAATAGGATTTCTTGCCGTCCGTCCAGCCGATGGCATAGCTATTCTTGGTCTTGATGTTGGTCGTCAAGGTCGGCGAACCATTCATGCCCAAAGCCATGTTGTAGAGTTCGTCGATGGTAAAGCCCATGGTGTTCTTGGCAGCATAGGTCATGTAGACGGTATCGTCTTTGGGGTCCTGGAAATAGCAGCCGTCGCCGTCGGCGTTCATGTCAGCTGTTGTAGCAGCCCGGGGGATATCGACGGCATACTGATAGGCGCTGTTATAGTACTGATAGTAATTCTTGTCTTTTGTCGTCATGACCTGGACGACTTCATAGCTGTCGGCACTGGCACTCTTGATGCTCACTTTTTCTTCAGCCATGACCGTCGAGCCGGCAATGCAGGTAAGGGCAGCGGCCAACATGACGAGATTCTTGAATTTCATAATGATCACTCCTTTATGGTAGGTGCGGAAAAGGAGCTGTCGAGTGAAGACAGCTCCTGCAATACTCTCTATTATTATATCATATTTTTCATTTTTGGCCATGGAATTTCCGCTTTATCCGCAGGATTCGCGGCGGGCCGCCTTTACAGGACGGCCCCTACTACGATAATTTCTTGATGTCGCCTAAGGGCTGGATGAGGCTGTAGGTCAAGGCCAGGAGATGGAGACGGTTTTCTTTGACGGCTTCATCTTTGTGCATGACCAGGACGTTGTCCAGGAAGTCGTTGATAGCGGCAATGCCTTCGGAAAGGACTTCGGCTACGCCTTCGTAGTCATAGACGGCGTATTTCTGCGGCAAGTTGACCTGCATAGCCTGGCAGGCGCTGTAGAGGGCTTTTTCTTCTTCTGTTTCGAAGAGGTCCGGGTTGACGTCGGTATTGTCGGCGCCTTTGATCATGTTGCTGACGCGGGTGAAGGCCTGCAAGAGGTCGGTCTTGCCCATGATATCGGCATCGATGAGGGCCTGGGCGCGGCGGGCTTCTTCGTAAGCGTTGAGCGTATCCGAAGCCAGGACGCAGTCGATGATGTGGTAATCCATGCCTTTATCCTGGAAGATGTTCTTCAGGCGCAGCGTGAAGTAATCGTCGAGCTGGCCCATGACTTTGGCTGCGTCTTCCCCTTCTACGCCGAGGAGGCTGAGGACGAAGGCAAAGACTTCATGGCAGTTGAGGTTCCAGCCGGCATCCATGAGGATGTTGAGGGTCCCGATGGTCTGGCGGCGCAAGGCGAAGGGGTCCTGAGAACCGGTCGGAATGAAGCCGCGGCTGAACATGCCCGTAATGGTATCGAATTTATCGGCAATGCCCAAGACCTTGCCCATGTCGGTCTGCGGCAGGACGTCGCCGGCAAAACGCGGCTGGTACTGTTCGTTAATGGCTTCGGCAACGCCTTTATCTTCGCCGTCGATGAGGGCATATTCCTTGCCCATGACGCCCTGGAGTTCCGTAAATTCCATGACCATCTGCGTAGCCAGGTCGGCTTTCGCCAGGAGCGAAGCGCGCTGTAATTTGGCATCGTCCAGGCCGAGGTCGAGTTTATGATTGAGGAAGACCGTAATCTTTTCCAGGCGCTGGGCTTTGTCGTAAAGCGTGCCCAAGCCATCCTGGAAGACGATTTTCTTCAGTTTTTCCGTGTAATCGACGAGGTGATGTTTCTTATCTTCTTCAAAGAAGAACTTGGCATCATCCAGGCGGGCGCGAAGGACGCGTTCGTTGCCGTGCTGGACCGTTTCCAGATGGTAATCGTTGCCGTTGCGGACGGTCAGGAAGAGGTTCATGAGTTTTCCGTCTTTATCGCGCATGGGGAAATAACGCTGGTGGTCCTTCATCGGCGTGATGATGGCCGCTTCCGGCAGTTTCAGGTAATCTTCATCAAATTCGCCGCAGAGGGCTGTCGGATATTCGACGAGGTAGACGACTTCTTCCAAGAGGTCGTCGTCCATGATGATGGTGCCGCCCTTTTCGTCAGCCAGCTTCTGCAAGCCGTCGAGGATCATCTGTTTGCGGACTTCCGGGTCGACGATGAGGAAGTGTTCCTTGCACGTTTCTTCGTAAGCTGCCGGGCTTTCGATTTCGAAATCACCCGTGCCCAGGAAGCGGTGGCCGCGGCTGATCTTGCCCGATTTGACCTTGGCCAGTTCAAAGGGGATGACGTCTTTATCGAAGAGGGCGACGAACCAGCGGATAGGACGGACGAAGTGGAAGTCCAGGCTGCCCCAGTGCATGCTCTTGGGGAAATTGAGGCCCGTGACGATACCCTTCATGAGGTCCGGCAAGAGGCCGGCCGTTTCCGCACCGACGCTGGTGACATTGGCATAGACATAGCCGTCTTCGACGACCAGGTCCTGGACGTCGATTTTCTGGCCCCGGGCAAAACCCATGGCCGCTTTGGTCGGATTGCCGTCGGCATCGTAAGCAATCTTGACCGACGGGCCTTTATGTTTAGCCGATACGTCGGCTTGTTTTTCAGCGACGCCCTTCATGATGAGGGCGATGCGGCGCGGCGTACCGAGAGTACGGATCGATTCATAGGCGATGTGGGCTTCGCCAAAGGATTTCCCAGCCAAATCCTTGACCTGAGACAGGATACTCGGCATATAATGAGCCGGGATTTCTTCAGTACCGATTTCAAGTAACAAATCTTTGCTCATCTTATTTTTCCTCCTTGTTAAGCATCGGGAAGCCTAATTTTTCACGCTGTTCCAAGTACGCTTTGGCGCAGGCCCGGGCCATGTTGCGGACGCGGCCGATGAAAGCAGCTCGTTCGCTGACGCTGATGGCGCCGCGGGCGTCGAGGAGGTTGAACGTGTGCGAGCATTTCAATACGTAGTCATAAGCCGGAAGGACGAAGCCGGCTTTGATGACCCGCATCGCTTCTTTTTCGTATTCATCGAAGAGGTGGAACAAGAGGTCGGCATTGCTCAATTCAAAAGCATACGTCGACTGTTCGACTTCGTTCTGATGGAAGATATCGCCGTAGGTGACGTCTTCATTCCATTTGAGGTCATAGACATTTTCGACGCCCTGGATGTACATAGCCAGGCGTTCCATGCCGTATGTGATTTCCGACGAGACCGGAGCAACGTCGATGCCGCCGACCTGCTGGAAATAGGTGAACTGCGTGACTTCCATGCCGTCGAGCCAGACTTCCCAGCCCAGGCCCCAGGCGCCGAGGGTCGGCGATTCCCAGTTATCTTCGACGAAGCGGATGTCGTGTTCGGCCGGGTTGATGCCCAGTGTTTCCAGGCTCTTCAAATAGAGTTCCTGGATGTTGTCCGGCGACGGTTTGCAAATGACCTGGAACTGATGATGCTGGTACAGGCGGTTCGGGTTGTCGCCATAACGGCCGTCAGCCGGGCGGCGCGACGGTTCGACGTAAGCGACATGCCACGGTTCCGGCCCGAGCGTGCGCAGGAACGTAGCCGGGTTCATGGTCCCTGCCCCTTTTTCTACATCATACGGTTCATAGATGATACAGCCCTGAGAAGACCAAAAGCTCTTCAATGCAAATATCATGTCTTGAAAATTCATCTTGTTCCCTCCTAAATACAAAAAAGTCCCTGTAACACATGACATGTTACAGGGACGAGTATACTTACCCGCGGTTCCACCCTGGTTGGTCGAAAGACCCGCTTGATTCACCGGCCATACACATCAAAAGACTTCCGGCCGCGGCCTTCAGAGCGCCTTCCGCATCGGCAGCAGGCTCACACTCTCCCTGCTTCGCTGAGGATGATACGTACTTACTCTCCTGCATCGCCTATGTATTTGTACGTCCCCTATCATAGCAGAGATGAAGGGAAAAGTCAATTATTTTGTGGTTTGTGGTTCGTGGCTAGTGGTTCGTGGTTCGTGGCTAGTGGCTCGTGGTTCCTGGCTAGCTGCGCCCTACGTGGCGCCCCTACAGAAAAAGGGACTGTCTTTGGGCGACAGTCCCTTTTTCATGGCAATGGTCTTTACTAGCTGCGAACAACTAACAACGAACCACTGGTATTTAATTATTGCTTGCCGTATTTTTCGGCTACGTCCAGGCGGCGCAGGGCTCTTTGCAGGGCCGCTTCGGCGCGGGCCGTGTCGATGTCGGCAGCGTGTGCAGCCAAGCGGTCTTCGGCGCGTTTTTCCGCCGATTTGGCACGGTCTACGTCGATGTCCTCCGGTTTTTCCGAAGCCGGCGTGATGACCGTGACCGTATTGTCATGGACTTCCAGGAAGCCCGACGCTACGGTGACGTACTGGCGCTTTCCGCCTTTGTCATAGCACAAGGGCCAAATCGACAGGGACGCGATGAGCGGCGCATGGTTGGGCATGATGCCCAGGTCACCGTCCAGGGCGCGGACGAGGACGAAATCCACGTCTTCATGGAGTACGGCAGCATCGGGTGTAATGACTTCCAGATGGAGTGTCTTTCCTGCTTCTGCCATAGACTATTCCCCTTTCAGTGTCTTAGCCTTTTCGTATGCTTCTTCGATATTGCCGACCATGTAGAAGGCCTGTTCCGGCATGTCATCGCATTTACCGGACAAGATTTCCTTGAAGCCTTCGATAGTTTCTTTCAGCGGTACATAACGGCCTTTCTGACCGGTGAACTGTTCAGCGACGGCGAAAGGCTGGCTGAGGAAACGCTGTACCTTACGGGCACGGGCAACGGTCAGCTTATCTTCTTCGGACAGTTCGTCGATACCCAGGATGGCGATGATATCCTGCAGGTCTTTATACTTCTGGAGGATTTCCTGGACGGCACGGGCCGTATTGTAATGGTCGTCGCCGATGACATGGGGGTCGAGGATACGCGACGTCGAATCGAGAGGATCGACGGCCGGGTAAATGCCCAATTCAGCGATTTCACGGGCCAGGACGGTCGTAGCATCCAAATGAGCGAAGGTAGCGGCCGGAGCCGGGTCCGTCAAGTCGTCGGCAGGGACGTAGACGGCCTGGACGGACGTAATGGAGCCGTCTTTGGTCGACGTGATGCGTTCCTGCAGGGCGCCGACGTCGGTGCCCAGGGTCGGCTGGTAACCAACGGCCGACGGGATACGGCCGAGCAGAGCCGAAACTTCGGAGCCAGCCTGGATGAAACGGAAGATGTTATCGATGAACAGCAGGACATCCTTGTGTTCTTTATCACGGAAATATTCTGCCATGGTCAGACCGGTCAGGCCGACGCGCATACGGGCTCCAGGCGGTTCGTTCATCTGGCCATAGACGAGGGCCGTCTTGTCGATGACGCCGGATTCCTTCATTTCGTTCCAAAGGTCATTGCCTTCACGGGTACGTTCACCGACGCCGGTGAAGACGGAATAGCCGCCGTGGCCGGTAGCTACGTTATGGATGAGTTCCATGATGAGGACGGTCTTGCCGACACCGGCACCACCGAAGAGGCCGATCTTGCCGCCTTTGGCATAGGGGCAGATGAGGTCGACGACTTTGATCCCCGTTTCAAAGATTTCCGTTTCCGTCGCCTGGTCCTGGAATTTCGGGACCGGACGATGGATGGGCCAGTAATCATCGGCTTCGACTTTTGCGTCGACTTTATCGACAGTCTGGCCGAGGACGTTGAAGATACGGCCCAGGACCCCTTTGCCGACGGGGACCTTAATAGGACCGCCCGTATTTTCAGCAGCCATGCCGCGGACGAGGCCGTCCGTCGAGTCCATGGCAACGCAGCGGACGACGTCGTCGCCCAAGTGCTGCATGACTTCTACAACCAGGTCGATCTTCTGGTCGCCTTCGCCACCGGTGATATGGATGGCGTTGTAAATGGCGGGCAAGTCTGCTTCCGAGGCAAACCGCACGTCGACGACCGGGCCGATGACCTGGACGACTTTCCCAATATTATTACTCATGAAGAGGTTCTCCTCTCTTTCAGAATCGTTGACAGACGGGCCTTACTGCAATGCGTTGGCGCCGCTGACAATTTCCGTCAATTCGTTGGTGATACCAGCCTGACGGACTTTATTGTACGTAACAGTCAGTTTATCGATCAGTTCGCCTGCGTTGTCCGTAGCTGACGTCATGGCCGTCATGCGGGCACCGAGTTCGCTGGCAGCGGACTGAAGGAGACTGTTGTAAATGAACAGATCCAGATACTGCGGCAGCAGGGCATCGAGGACGAGCTTGGCATCTGGCGCGAAGAGGTATTCTTCCCGCGGACCGGATGCCTGCTGGCCTTCCTGCTGGGAAATGGGCAGCATCTTGACGATTTTCGTGTCCTGGGACAAGGCCGATTTGAAGTGCGTATAAATGACGTAGACTTCATCGACTTCGCCAGCCAGGAATTTCTGCGTCGCCAAGTGGGCAATCTGCTGGGCGTGGCTGAACTGGGGCTTATCCGAAAAACCGGACCACTTCTTTTCCGGCACCAGGTGCAAGTGCTTGAGGTACTCAATGGGCTTGCGGCCGGCGACGAGAAGCATCGATGCGTCGCGGGGCTTGTCCTTGAGGACCGAGACCATGGCCTTGTTGACGTTGGAATTGAAGGCGCCAGCCAGGCCTTTGTCCGAACCGATGACGATGTAGCAAGTCTTCTTGACTTCATCATGCGGCGTGAACAAGGGATTGCCAGCATCAGGCGAAGCCGCAGACAGGCGCTGCAGCATGCCTTCCATTTTTTCGGTATACGGGGCGGTAGCCAGTGCCCGATCCTGTGCACGGCGCAGTCGCACGGAAGAAACCATCTTCATGGCCTTAGTGATCTGCTGGGTATTGGTGACGGATTTAATACGTCTGTTTATTTCGCGTGCACTCGGCATAGCTTATTCCTCCTCTTTGATCAGTTCGTGAGAAGCGCCGTACTGCTTGGTGTATTCAGCGATGGCTTTCTGAAGCGTTGCTTCTGCATCTTTGCCGAGTTCCTTCGTCGACTTGATGCTTTCGCCGACTTCGGGATAATTGCTGTGCATGAATTTAATGAAACCGTCTGCAAACTGCGAGACTTCCTCAACCTGGACGGGCATGAGATAGTTCTTGACGGCCAAATAAATCTGCATGACCTGGTCTTCGACAGGCATGGGATGGTACTGCGGCTGAATGAGGAGCTGCATCGTCCGTTCGCCGGCGTCGATCTGGGCTTTCGTGCTCTTATCCAAGTCGGAACCGAACTGAGCGAAAGCAGCCAGTTCACGGTACTGAGCCAGGCTCAGGCGGAGCGTACCGGCAATCTTCTTCATGGCCTTGATCTGGGCAGACCCGCCGACACGGGATACGGAGAGGCCGACGTTGATAGCCGGGCGGATCCCGGAGTTGAAGGCTTCTGTTTCCAGGAAAATCTGGCCGTCTGTGATGGAAATGACGTTGGTCGGGATATAAGCCGACAAGTCACCGGCCAGGGTTTCGATGATCGGCAGGGCCGTAATCGAACCGCCGCCGAGTTCATCCGACAATTTAGCAGCTCGTTCGAGGAGACGGGAATGTAAGTAGAATACGTCGCCCGGATAAGCTTCACGTCCTGGCGGACGACGGAGGAGCAGACTCATAGCACGGTATGCCTGAGCGTGTTTGGACAAGTCATCGTAGACGCAGAGGCAGTCCTTGCCCTGGAGCATGAAGTATTCGGCCATGGAAACGCCGGAATACGGAGCCAGGTACTGGAGCGGTGCGCCGTCGGAAGCCGTAGCGGCGACGACGATGGTATAGGCCATGGCGCCGTTTTCTTCCAACGTGCGGACGACACGGGCTACGGTCGAAGCTTTCTGGCCGATAGCGACGTAGACGCAGATGACGCCCGTATCCTTCTGGTTCAGAATCGTATCGATGGCGATGGCCGTCTTGCCGGTACCACGGTCACCGATGATGAGTTCACGCTGGCCACGGCCGATAGGGACCATGGAGTCGATAGCCTTGAGGCCTGTCTGGAGCGGTACCTTGACCGGCTGGCGGTCAGCGATGCCGAAGGCCTTGACTTCGATCAGGCGCGATTCTTTGGTCTTGATTTCCCCTTTGCCATCGATAGGCATACCCAAGGGGTTGACAACGCGGCCGATCATGGCTTCGCCAACAGGGACACGCATGACGCGGCCTGTACGGCGGACCGTGTCGCCTTCCTTGATGAGGGCGTCATCGCCGAGCAATACGGCGCCGACGTTGTCTTCTTCCAGGTTCAGGGCCATGCCGTAAACGCCGTGCGGCAGTTCCAGCAGTTCCCCGGACATGGCTTTGTCCAAACCGTAAATGTGGGCAATGCCGTCCCCGACTTCCAGAACGGTGCCGACATCGTCGACGTTCATTTCCACATTATAATCTTCGATTTGTTTCTTGATTATAGCCGTTATTTCTTCTGGCTTCATTTTCATTATTCGTCCGTCACCCCATTCGTCACGTCAGCCTGGAGCAGTTTATGCTGCATATCGCGCAGCTGCCGCCGGAGGCTGCCGTCTATTAATTTGTCGCCGATCTGGATGACCATGCCGCCGATGAGCGACGGGTCGACGTAGTACAGCGGTTCGATGTGCTGCCCCGTCATGGCTTCCAGGCTGGCAACTAATTTTGTTTCTTCTTTCTTGGACAGCGGTTTGACGACGCGGATCTTGGCCACTTCGATGTGCTGGGCCTTGCGGGCCAAATCGATGAACCCGTCGATGGCAAGCAACAGGGCCGCTTCGCGGCGCCGGTCGATCATGACGTACATGAACTGCAGGACGATCGGCGACAGGCTGTCTTTGAAAATCTTTGCAAGTGTGTCTTTTTTAGACTGCGGCGGTACGAGGGGATGATTCAGGAATTTCCACAAATCGGGATTTTCCTGGAACGTGTCCCGCACGCCTTTCAGTTCTGTTCCGAACTCAGTAAGCTTCTTCTGTTCGCTGGCGATGTCGAACATCGCCTGGCTGTATTTGCTGTAGATCGTTTCGGGTATCATAAGATCAGTTCCCCTTTACGCGGTGCGTCTGGAGCTGGTCGATACAATCGGCTACCAGTTTTGCGTTCATGTCAGGATCCATGTTTTTCTGGAGCAGTTTTTCTGCCACAGCCATAGACAGTGTGACTACTTCATTACGCATTTCCCGGATAGCCGCTTCCCGTTCGTTGGCGATTTCCGTCTGGGCGATCTGTTTTTCCCGGGCGATCTGGGCGCGGATGGCTTCCAGCTGGGCCTGGGCTTCCTTGTCGGCCTGCTTGACAGCTTTGTCGACAATGGCCTGGGCTTCTGCACGGGCATCGCGGATCTGGGCTTCATAATCGGCTTTCATCTTTTCAGCCGTTTCCCGGGCTTTGGCTGCGTTGTCGAGGTCCGACGCAATCTTGTTGCGGCGGTCTTCCAGGACTTTGAGCAGCGGTTTATAGGCGAATTTTGCCAAAATGGCAACTAATACGAAGAAGTTGATGAACTGGAACAGCAAGGTACCATTAATACTAACCAATGTACTTCCCTCCCCGGCTGTAGATTAGAATCCTCGGATTAGAGCAGGCTGACGAACGGATTGGCGAAGACCAATACGATAGCGATGACAGCTGCAATGATCGGCATGGATTCGATCAGGCCGATGGAGATAAGCATGTTTACGAGGAGCTTGCCGCCCATTTCCGGCTGACGGGCTGTACCTTCGAGCATCTTCGAAGCAGCGTGGCCGTCACCGATAGCAGCGCCGAGGGCTGCCAAACCAATACCTAAGCATGCACCAAATGCAGATAATGCCAATACGAGAGCTTTTTCCATAGTAAATAACCTCCTAAGTTGTAACCAGTATCTGAGCTTTCATTAGTCTTCCGTAAAGGACGGTGCCAGATACGATGTAGTCAGAATGGTGAAGATGAATGCCTGGATGAGGCCGATGACGAAGCTGAACAGGAGCCAGATCATCGGGACGGCGACAGGCACGAGGAAGTACAGGACTTCCAAGAGGATTTCCCCGGCCAGGATGTTGCCAAAGAGACGGAAAGCCAAGGTCAAAGGCTTGGTGATTTCTTCCATCAGATTGATGATGACAAACGGCGCAAAGGGCTTGAAGAAGTGCTTGAAATGCTTTTTGAACCCCTGGTTCTTCAAGGCCATGAAATGGACCATAAAGGAAGAAACCAGTGCCAGGGCGACAGTCGTATTCAAGTCATTCGTCGGCGAAGCCAGGACATGCGGATTCGGCAGCATGCCCAATTCGTTAGCGAAGAGGATGAACAGGAACATCGTCAGCAAGACCGAGACGACCTGGCCGTATTTCGGCCCTAAGGTTTCCTTGAACTGGTCGAGCAATGCTTCGATGACGATTTCCATGGCGTTCTGAAGTCCTGACGGGACGAGGGACCGGCCCCTTGTCGCAGCGACAGTGACGATGATGACCAAAGCTGCGACCAGCCAGGTCATCATAAGCGTATCCAGGTTGACATTCAGACCCAGGAGCTGAACGACCATATGATGCCCTGCATGTAATTCCATACGCAATACCTCCTTTCCTTTACCGTCTGAGACGTGCAGTCAATACATCTGCAAAGACGAGGACGCGGTACGAAAAGATACCGGCCACGGCAGCCCCCAGGGAGATGGACGGGAACTGCAGGATGACGATGACGGCCAGGCAGATGAAGACCAGCCGGAACACGGCACCGCCGCGGATGAATGACGCCGCCTGCGGGGGCGGCAATTTTAAGGCTCGTACCGAACGGCTGCTGAGCATGAAGAAATAAACGATGTTCAAGCCGCTGCCGATACACCAGCCACTCATGTACTGCCACCAGCCGCCGGCAAAAAGGACGGCTGCGACGATACATGTAAAACCAATGAGTTTGTATATTGTTGCCTTTACATATGCATAGAACTCTTCCATAGGCTATCCTCCGTGATGCTCATTTGCCCTGATGTCGGCCATGGCGGTCCTCATCCTGCTGATAGGATAAGGCTTTCTTATACAAGGTCCAGAACCCGGACACGGCACCGATGAGGGAAAAGATGATCAGTCCCCACGGCGACGTCCCGGCATGGACATCAATGAAGCGGCCCATGGCGACGCCGACACAGATACAGACGAAGAGAGACAAGCCCAGGGAACCGGCAATGACGACAATATCCCAAAGCTTCATGTGATTTAATTTGTCATCGTGAGAATCATCATGATGTCTCATATTACATACACTCCTGCTCGGGCGATGGCAGTTTTCCCATAACCGTCAGGCATAGTATACATATACTGTCCACAACGATTATTGGCTTATTTTAGCACGGAAAATCGGGAAAAGCAATATAAATTTCAAGAAAATCAAACGTTATAGCTAAAAACAATTCTCAGTATAGCTACAGATAATCAAGACCGGCTGAAATCGTCGGGAAGGCCTTCTTCTCCGGCAAAATCGTGGAGGATAGCCTGGACGATGCGCTGCGAAGCCTTGCCGTCGCCATAGGGATTGACGGCGTTGCTCATGGCATCGTAGGCGGCCTGGTCGGTCAGGAGGCGTTTCGTTTCGGCATAGACGACGTCTTTGTTCGTGCCAATGAGGCGTACCGTACCGGCTTCGACGGCTTCCGGCCGTTCCGTCGTATTGCGCAGGACCAGGACGGGCTTGCCCAGAGACGGCGCTTCTTCCTGGATACCGCCAGAGTCTGTCAGGACCAGGCTGCTCAGGCTCATGAGGTTGGCGAAAGGTTCATATTCCATGGGGTCGATGAGATGGATGCGGTCGACACCGGCCAGTTCTTCTTCGACGACCTTGCGGACCAGCGGATTGCGGTGGACGGGAAAGACGATTTCCGTATCGGGGATCTCTTCGATGATGCGGCGCAGGGCCTTATAGATGTGGCGCATCGGTTCGCCCAGGTTTTCCCGGCGGTGCGTTGTCAAGAGGATGACCCGGTGGTTCTGGAAGTCGACGGATTTCAAGTCGTCGCCGAAGTCATAGTCACCGGCGACGGTCGTCATCAAGGCGTCGATGACGGTATTCCCTGTCACATAGATATGGGACGGATCCACATTTTCCTTGAGCAGGTTGGCCTTGGCCGTCGACGTCGGCGCAAAGTGGATGGCCGCGATGGCACCGGTCAGCTTGCGGTTCATTTCTTCCGGGAACGGCGAATAGATGTCCCCTGTCCGCAGACCGGCTTCGACGTGGCCTACCGGGACCTGCTGGTAATACGAAGCCAGGGCGCCGGCGAAGGTCGTCGTCGTATCGCCATGGACCAGGACCAGGTCCGGCTTTTCTTTCGCCAAGACGTCTTTCAGGCCCATGAGGGACTTGGTCGTAATGTCATACAGTGTCTGTCCCTGGGACATGATATCCAAGTCATAGTCCGGCGTAATCTGGAAGAGATCCAAAACCTGATCGAGCATCTGACGATGCTGGGCCGTAACGGCGACGATGGTCTGGATCTTGTCGGCATGTTTCTGTAATTCCAGTACGACAGGCGCCATCTTGATGGCTTCCGGCCGCGTACCGAATACAGTCATTACCTTGATCATAATCAAAAAACCTCCTTATAAGACAACCGATTCCACCCACTACTGCTTGTGGGTAGAATCGGTCGTTGATTTGCGCAATATGCCAATGCGTTTTGCCGAATAGATGATGACGGCAAGAACGACCAGGACAGTCACGATACCCGTCTTATAGCTCACGTTGGCTACAAAGAGGGCTACGATGCCGAGAATCATGCTGACAAAATACATTATTAATACAGCTTGCTTTTGTGTCATGCCCAGGGCCAGCAGGCGATGATGCAGATGGCCCTTGTCAGGCTGGAAAATGGGGACACCGCTCATCTTGCGGCGGATGATAGCAAAGGTCGTATCGAGGATCGGCAGGCCCAGGGCGATGATGGGCACGACGAGGGCTACGGTAGCCGCCGTCTTGACCAGCCCTAATACAGCCGCTACGGACAGGGTATAGCCGAGGAGCATACTGCCCGTATCGCCCATGAAAATCTTGGCCGGGTTGAAATTGTACTGCAAAAAGCCCAGGGCTGCCCCTGCCATGGAGACGATGACCAGGGCCGGCAGGAACTGGTTCAGGTTATAAGCCAAGAGGAACATCGAAATGGATGCGATGAAAGCGACGCCGGCTGCCAGGCCGTCGAGGCCGTCGATGAGGTTCACCGTATTGGTGAAGCCGATGATCCAGAAAATCGTCACGGGAATCGCAATGAGCTCCGGTAAGACGATGATATCACCAAAAGGATTGGTCAGCCATTCGATCTGGATGCCAAAGGCAATGGGTATGCAGGCGGCCAGGATCTGACCGACGAGCTTGACCTTGGCCGGGATATTGCAGATATCGTCCCAGATGCCGACGGCGACGATGGCCGTGCAGCCCAGGAGCATCCCGACCAGTTCATGATGCAAGGGCACGCAGAACAGGACGGCTGCCATGAAGCCGATATAGATTGCCAGCCCGCCGAGCCGCGGGATGACATGAGTATGTACCTTTCTTGCATTGGGCCGGTCCACGGCGCCGATCTTGATGGCCAATTTCTTGACGCTCGGCGTCAAAGCATAGGAAACGACTAATGCGATTACAAAGGGTACAACATATTGGAGCACAACACACGCCTACTTTCCATTAATCTATCAGTTCGTCAGACTGCGCATGGGCGCCGGGATACGGCCGCCGCGGGCAATGAATTCGTCCGACTTGTATTTATTGACGTTGATGATCGGGCAATGGCCGAGGAGGCCGCCGAATTCAACATTGTCGCCTACGTCCTTGCCCGGTACGGGGATGACGCGGACGGCTGTCGTCTTATTATTGATCATGCCGATAGCCGATTCGTCGGCGATGATGGCCGAAATGGTCGAGGCCGGCGTATTGCCGGGGATAGCGATCATGTCGAGGCCGACCGAGCAGACACAGGTCATGGCTTCCAGTTTTTCCAAGCTCAGGCTGCCACGGCCGACGGCTTCGAGCATTCCCTTGTCTTCACTGACCGGGATGAAAGCGCCGGACAGGCCGCCGACGCGGGACGAAGCCATGAGACCGCCTTTCTTGACGGCGTCGTTGAGCAGGGCCAGAGCTGCCGTCGTACCGCAGGCACCACAGCTTTCCAGGCCCATTTCTTCCAGGATGGAAGCGACGCTGTCGCCGACAGCCGGTGTCGGAGCCAGGGACAGGTCGATGATGCCGAAAGGCATGTTGAGACGCTTCGACGCTTCCATGGCGACGAGCTGGCCGACGCGGGTGATCTTGAAGGCCGTCTTCTTGATGGTTTCGGCGACGACGTCAAAGGGCTGGCCTTTGACCTGTTCCAGGGCGACTTTGACGACGCCCGGGCCGCTGACGCCGACGCTGATGCACGAGTCGCCATTGGTGACGCCGTGGAAAGCACCGGCCATGAAGGGGTTGTCTTCAACGGCATTGGAGAAGACGACGAGTTTGGCGCAGCCTAAAGCATCCTGGTCTTTCGTCCGTTCGGCCAGGTCCTTGAAGACGCGTCCCATTTCAGCGACAGCGTCCATGTTGATGCCGGCTTTCGTCGAGCCGACGGCAACGGAACTGCAGACGAGGTCGGTCACAGCCAGGCTTTCGGCGATGGAGTCGATGAGGATGCGGTCGCCTTTGCTCATGCCCCGTTCGACGAGGGCCGAGAAACCGCCGATGAAGTTGATGCCGATTTCCTTGGCCGCTTTGTCGAGGGTCCGGGCGACGTCGACGTAACTCGTCAGGTCGCTGGCCCCGGCGACGAGGCTGATAGGCGTTACGGAAACGCGCTTATTGATGATGGGCACGCCATATTCACGGGAGATGGCTTCCCCCGTTTCAACTAAGTGTTCACCGTATTTCGTAATCTTATCGTAAATATTGTTGCACAAGGTCTTGCCGTCGCTGGCGCAGCAGTCGAGGAGGCTGATGCCCATGGTGATGGTGCGGACGTCAAGGTTGTTCTTCTGAATCATCTGATTCGTTTCAAGTACGTCTTGGATTGTCAGCATATCATATCTCCTTAGCCTACACGATGCATTGCGTCAAAAATAGCCTGGTTCTGCGCCCGGATTTCAACGCCCAGGGCATCGCCCTTCTGTTTGAGCAAATCCTGCAAGGTATCTAAGGTGATGTCGGAATTGTCCATGTCGACGATCATGGCCATGTTAAAAATGCCATCCAAAATGACCTGATTGATCGTAAGGATATTGACTTTATTTTCTGCCATGATCTGGCTGACGGCGGCGATGATACCGGTACGGTCCACGCCAACTACGGTGATTACAACTTTCACAGCTGTCCACTCCTTTTTGTTATTAAATTCCATGCTTCCCTATTATAGCACAGGTAGCGTACTGATTTCCACTGTCTGCATACGAAATGATAGAATTGACGACAAACTGCCCTATACGGGGGCCTATCGCACGAAGTTTCCTGCCATCATGCCGAGTTTGATGTTTGAAGCTTGACGTTTGATGTGACGGTTTCTAATTTCACTCCATCTACATCAAACGTCAAACATATAACACCAAACAGACTATTTATTCAGGGCCTTGCTGATGAGGACCTTGCCTTCTTCCAGGAGCTTGCCGGCCTGGTCCGGCGAGACGAAGCTTTCGGCATACAATTTGTACAGGTCTTCCGTGCCGGACGGGCGGGCGGCGACCCAGCCGTCATCGGTCGTGATCTTGACGCCGCCGATGGCGAAATCACCGTAGGGAGACTTGGAGAGGACCGCCGTAATCGGGCTGCCGCACAAGGTCTTTTCTGTGACGTCGTCTTCCGTAAGGGCGCTGATCTTATCTTTTTCTTCCAGCGTTGCCGGCGCATCGCTGCGCATGGTATAAGGCCGGCCCAGTTTTTCGCAGAGGTCGTTGTAATATTCGATGGGCGACTTTCCTGTGACGGCGCGGATTTCTGCCGCCAAAAGGCACATGATCATGCCGTCCTTGTCGGTCGTCCAGACGCTGCGGTCCTTGGCGATGAAGGAGCCGCCGGCACTTTCTTCGCCGGAAAAGGCGATCTTGCCTTCCGTGTAGAGGGGGCCGAAATACTTGAAGCCTACCGGTACTTCATAGAGGGGGATATCCAGGAGCTTGGCTGCCCGGGCCAGCATATCCGTCGTGACGACGGTCTTGGCGATGCCCAGGCCTTCGAAATTGCGGTGGGTCATGAGGTAATGGGCAGCCACGGTCAGGAAAGCGTTGGCTGAAATCATGCCTTCTGCGCCGGAAACGATACCGAAGCGGTCGTAGTCCGGGTCATTGGCCAGGATGAGGTTGTAATCGGCGGCCTGGCCGGTAACGGCCGACATGACATAGGCCGATGAGCAGTCCATGCGGACCTTGCCGTCGTGGTCGTAATTCATGAACGTGAACTGCGGATCATACGTATCGTTGACGAAGTCCAGGTCGAGACGATACACATCGGAAATCTGGTGCCAGTAATTCATGCCCGACCCGCCCAGGGCATTGACCAGGATGCGCAGCTTGGCATCGCGGATGGCGTCCATGTCGATGATGGATTCCAGTTCCGCCACGTAAAGGCCCTTGTAGTCGTAAGGGACGACGAACGCGCTGTCTTTGGCCTGGTCATAGGCCATCATCCTGACGTCCTGGTTATGGCCTGCCAGGAGGCGGTTGGCTTCCGTTTCGATGGCCTTGGTGATGTCCGAGCCGGCCGGCCCGCCGGTAATGGGGTTATACTTGATACCGCCGTGTTCCGGAGGATTATGGGATGGCGTGATGATCAAGCCGTCGGCCAGGCGTTCTTCGCGACGGCGGTTGTAGCGCAGGATGGCCCGCGATACCGACGGCGTCGGTACGAAATCGCCTTCGCTATCGACGTAAGCCGTGACACCGTTGGCTGCCAGGACGGACAAGACCGTTTCATAAGCCAGTTTCGATAAATAATGGGTGTCTTCGCCGACGAACAGGGGCCCTTCCGCGCCGAACTGTTTGCGGAAGTTGCAGACGGCCTGGGTAATGGCCGCGACGTGGTCCTCGGTAAAGCTGCCGTTGCCGGCCTGGCCGCGATGGCCTGACGTGCCGAAGCGGACCTGCTGATGAGGATCCGTCACATCGGGATGCGTCGAATGATATGCCGCAGCGATGGCGTTCAAATCAATGTAGTCTTCTTTTCTTACTTTGGTACCTGCCAATTCATGTACTGCCATACTATCACCTGCTTCATTGTTTTGACAATCGTACAGCGATTTTATACAATAAGGACGAGTATGCGCGGTTCCACGCCACGCTATTCCATGGCTGTACGTCATCATTGTTATAGTTTACATTCATTATAACAAAAAATGTATCAATATCCTAGATATATAAGGAAGAAAGGTGATTTGCATGACAAAATTTATTTCCTGGAACGTCAACGGCCTGCGGGCCGTCATGAAGAAAGGCTTCCTGGATATCTTCCAGGCCCTCGACGCCGACGTCTTCTGCCTGCAGGAAACGAAGCTCCAGGCCGGCCAGATCGACCTGGACCTGCCCGGGTATGAACAATACTGGAACTACGCCGACCGCAAAGGCTACAGCGGCACGGCCATCTTCACCCGCCTGGCCCCCCTGTCCGTCCGCTACGGCATGGGCATCGACGAACACGACCACGAAGGGCGCCTGATTACCCTGGAATTTCCCGATTATTACTTCGTGACCTGCTATACACCCAATTCCCAGAGCGAACTGGCCCGCCTGCCATACCGCATGAAATGGGAAGACGATTTCCGTCAATACCTGCTGGACCTGCACCAGGAAAAACCGGTCATCGTCTGCGGCGACCTCAACGTAGCCCATGAAGAAATCGACCTCAAGAACCCCAAGACGAACCGAAAGAATGCCGGCTTCTCTGACGAAGAACGGCAGAAGATGACTGATCTATTGGCGGCGGGCTTCACCGATACGTGGCGCTACTTCTACCCCGATGTGACCGGCGTGTATTCGTGGTGGAGCTACCGCTTCAAAGCCCGTCAGAACAATGCCGGGTGGCGCATCGACTACTTCCTGACCACGAAAGACCTGGACAGCCGCCTGGCCAAAGCATCCATCTATACCGACATCACCGGCAGCGACCACTGCCCGGTCGGCCTGGAATTGAAATAATCCATCCACCCGAAAGGAGAGATTGTTATGTTAAAGAAATTGACCACAGCCCTGCTGGCCTGCACGGCTTTCGCCCTGCCCCAGGCCTTTGCCCTGTCCGTCCTGCCCGAAGCCGGCGTCAGCCTCGGCGTCGGCACGAAAGAACAGTACGCCGAAGCTAAAGTCCTGCCGCGGACGACGATTGGCTACAAACGAGCCGACCGCGACCAATACGGCAACCAGAACGACATCTATGCCAAATACAACGTCATCGGCTCGAAAGTCCAGCTCCTAGGTGGCTGGCGCAACAACATCGACGAACAGTCGAGTTCGACGTCCTTCTACGGCGGCATCGGCATCGCTGCACCGCACATCCTGGGTCTCCAGCCCTATGCGACTTATATCAAAGGCTCGCATTTCGCCGAAACCCAGGCCGGCCTCAATTACAACATCGCCTTCGGCTGGGGATTGAACATCAATTACCACAATTATATGCCTGAAGACGGCGACAACGAGCACGGCGTCGGCGCCGGCGTGACCTTCCATTTTTAAAGGGCACAGGCCGCCGCGGTCCAAAGGGACCGAAAAAAGGAGCTGTCGCATTGCGACAGCTCCTTTTTACATCCAAACGATGTATTAGAAAGCGTTATGAGAATATTCGTAATACATGTCAGTGAGCTGATCCATTTTATCGCTCATTTCGACCATGAGGTTCGAAGCGGTATCGTAGTCATCAGCAGCCAGGGCCTGTTTGATCTTGGAGAAGATGGACAGGCTCTTTTCCGTGTCACGGCCCAGTTCCGTACGGAGAGCATTGATCTTGGTCCAGCGTTCGACTTCGAGAGCATTGCTGTCACCGTCAGCATGGAGCTGTTCGGCAGCGATGACTTTCGAGAGGTTTTCCGGAATGATGCGGTACTGGAGTTCCAGAGCCCAGCGGCTGAGAGCACCGAGTTTGAAGGATTCCATGATGCGTTTCTGGAAAGCATCGCAAGCGAGGTCGTCCAGTTTTTCTGGATACGTCGATAGGGCTTTGAAGTTTTCCCAGACCGTGCGCGGAGCTTTGCCGAACATGGCATTGCGTTCTTCGTCGTTGAAGTTTTCGAAGACGTCGACTTCGGAACGATAAGCGCGGTCTTTTTCCAGGTAATCGGCATCTTCGCCCGGTTTCTTAGAGAGTTCAGCTAAGAGTTCAGCCGTCGATTTTCCACTGGAGAGTGCATATTTGATACCATCCAAGGCGCCGAGATAGCACATGGCAATGGCAATGAACGTATTGGTGAACGGGTTCGGAGCACGAAGTTCGAAACGCGTAGCTGCCGGGCTGGCAATATCGCGAATGAGGCCGATCAGGACGGAACGGTTACGAGTCGGAACGTCCGGTGTTTCCCCGCCGAGAGCCGTTACGATGCAAACAGGAGCTTCAAACCCCGGTTTCAAACGGTTCAAGGAGTCCGTCGTCGACGATACGAAGGGGTTGATGACTTCGTAGTGTTTGAGGATACCCATGATAGCACCATAACCAAGAGCCGAAAGGAATTCGCTCTTCATGTCGTCCGGGTTGAAGAGGTTGACGAATTTGCCGTTCTTCATGATGGCACCGATACCAAAATGGGTATGTTCGCCAGAACCGGCAACACCGTGGATCGGTTTAGCCTGGAAAGTAACTTCGAGGCCGTTTTCACGGAAGACTTCGCGGACGATGATACGGGCAGCGATTTCGTTATCTGCTGTCTGTACAGGGTCGCTCGTATATTTCCAGTCGACTTCGAGCTGTTCCAGGACGAAGGTCAATTTACCGGAATCATCGATCTGTGCTTTAACGCCGCCGACTTCTTTATGGCCCATTTCCGGAGCAAAGCCGTATTTTTCCAAGCGTTCAACGGTCTGTTCAAGTGCCGTACGGACGACACCGTGTGTACGCTGCCAATACTGTTCCTGCATCTTCTGGGATGCCGAAAGGAGACGAGTAGCGACATCCTGGCTCGGCGTCTTGACCCAGAATTCCAATTCTGTAGCCGTCGTGAAGACGATCTTTTCGATATCGTCCGGATTGATGGACGTGCCTTTAATGCCGTATTTTTTAACAAGAGCCAAAATCTGGTCGCCTACGTAATCGCAGGTATTGCGAAGGATGGAACGAGAATCGATAAAGCCCGTAGCATGGCGGAGGAAGCTCGGAATACGGAGCGTGCCGACAGGTTTGCCCGTTTCCGGATCGATATTGCCGTCATTGTAGTCGATGAACCAGTTGACGCTCGGGTCGGCTTTGATGTCAACACGGGCATTGGACAAGGTAGCAATGCCCGGCAGGACGACGGAAGAACCGTCTGTCTGGAAAGCCGTTGCATTGAAGAATTTATCGTATTCATCGAAGAATACACTAATAGGAATCTTTTCGTCCGTATCGTTGCCGGCGAGGTCGATGCCTACGAGAGATACAAATTTAATTTCCGGGTGCTGTTCGAGTAAGGCCAGCACACCTTCTTTACCATATTGACCTGCAGGGATTACATATACTAAATCATCTTTAGTCATCATGACTCCTCCTTTGGGTGAAAAAAAAGACTCCGCCCCTGTGGTTAAGGTTCGGAGTCTTCTTTGACTCTTGTTTCATGACTTATTTTATTTTCAAATCATGTTAAAATAATACAATCAATCAGTCTATTTGTCAATAGATTTTTTATAAAAATCTAACAAAACTAATTATTTTGTAAAATTTCTCGAACAATCTGTGAAACAAGCTTGCCGTCAGCCTTACCTTTGACTTTCGGCATGACGAGCTTCATGACGTCGCCCATCTTGAGACCGCTCTGACCGGCAACGGCATCGTTGACGATCTGGCGGATTTCATCGGCTGTGAGCTGTTTGGGCATGTACTTTTCCAGTACGGCCATTTCTGCCTTCGTTTCTTCGACGAGGTCGCTGCGGCCTGCCTTTTCAAACTCAGCCAACGATTCCTTGCGCTGTTTCATTTCTTTGGCAATGACGGCGCCGACGCCAGCGTCATCGAGTTCGCATTTGCCGTCGATTTCCGTGTTGCGGATGGCCGAACGGACCATGCGGATGACGGACAAAGCCGTTTTACCAGCTTCTTTGGCTTTCATAGCCGCTTTCATGTCCTGAAGCAGTTCTTCTTTAAGAGACATGCTATCACCCTTCTTACATTTGACGATTATGCTCTGTACTTCCGTTTCCGTGCTGCTTCGGATTTTTTCTTTCTCCGTACACTCGGTTTTTCGTAGTGTTCACGTTTCCGTACTTCGGAAAGAACACCTGCCTTTTGGCAAGAACGTTTGAAGCGGCGAAGTGCGCTGTCTAACGTTTCGTTTTTACCAACTCTGATTTCTGCCATTCTATTATCCCTCCCTCCAAGGTATGATAGGGAGTGCTTTTACTGCACACAATGAAATTATACTCAGATTGGCGTCATTTGTCAACAATTTCTGAAGTTCATCGTATAAATTTACTGAATACATAATTGCCATAGCCTAAACCTTCTTCACTGAGGCAGCAGCCCTGTGCCGTGCGTTCCAGAAGGCCCTGGCGGACGAGCTGGTCGATGACGGGACCGAAGTCGTCTTCGATGGCTTTCCCGAAGCGGCGGGCATAATCGCCGTAGTCGATGCCGGCGCGGCGGCGCAGGGCCAGGAAGCAGTAATCTTCGACGGCCCGCTCGGCGTCGATGGCGACGGACTCGGCGACGACACTCCCCTTCCCGGCCTTTTGGATATAGGCCGGGATGTTGGCCACGTTGGCCCAGCGCATCTTCCCGTCGAAGGAATGGGCCGACACGCCGAAGCCGATGTAGGGCTCATAGGTCCAGTACTTGCTGTTGTGGCGCGACTCGAAGGGGCCTTTGGCATAACTGGAAATCTCGTAGTGATGAAAACCATAACGGTGCATGGCGTCGTGGACGGTCCGGGCCATGGCTTCCGTCGCCTCGTCTGGCGGCAGCTGCCATTCCCCTTTATCCAGGCCGGCTTTGAGCTGCGTCCCCTCTTCGACGATGAGGCTGTAAATGGACGCGTGGACGACGGGCAGCTGCGACAGGCGCTCCACGTCGCGGCGGACATCGGCCAAGGTCTGGCCCGGCAAGCCGTACATGAGGTCCAGGGACAGGTTGTGGATGCCGGCATCGTAAGCCGCCAGGATGGCCGCTTCCCCTTGAGCCGCCGTGTGGACCCGGCCCAGGAAGGACAGCATGGCGTCGGAAAAGGATTGGACGCCCAGACTCAGGCGGTTGACGCCGCAATCGGCCAGGGCCGCAGCCTTATCATAATCAAGGCTGTCCGGATTGGCTTCCATGGTAATTTCTGCATCGTCAGCGATGCGGAAGGTCCGCCTCAGCGTCTCCAGGATGCGGCCGATTTCGCCGGCCGCCAGCAGGGACGGCGTGCCGCCGCCGATGTAGATCGTATCGGCTTCTTCCCCGGCATAAGGAGACGCGGCGATGTCCCGGCACAGTGCCTGGACGTAGCCGTCGCGATAGCGCTCCAGGCCGGCATAGGACGGAAAGTCGCAGTACAGGCATTTATGGCGGCAGAAAGGGATGTGGACGTACAGGCCCAGCGTCATTCTTCGTCGACTTTGAGGACAGCCATGAAGGCTTCCTGCGGGATTTCGACGGTGCCGAACTGTTTCATGCGCTTCTTGCCTTCCTTCTGTTTTTCCAGGAGCTTGCGCTTACGGGAAATATCGCCGCCATAGCACTTGGCCAGGACGTCCTTGCGCAGGGCTGCCACGTTTTCGCGGGCAATGATCTTATTGCCGACGGCTGCCTGGATGGGGATCTGGAAGAGCTGGCGCGGGATGAGGCTGCGCAGTTTTTCGACCAGGGCGCGGCCGCGGCGGGCGGCAAAGTCCTTGTGGACGATGACGCTCAGGGCATCGACGACGTCGCCATTGATGAGGATGTCCATCTTGACCATGGGCGAAGCCTGGTAGCCGTTGAGCTCGTAATCGAGGGACGCATAGCCGCGGGTCGCCGACTTGAGGACGTCGAAATAGTCGTAAAGGATTTCACACAGCGGCAGGTTGTAGACCAAGGAGACGCGCGTATCGTCAAGGTAATCCATGGTGACGTATTGGCCACGGCGGTTCTGGGAGATTTCCATGACCGTGCCGACCATGTCCTTGGGGATGATGATCGTCGTCTTGACCAGAGGTTCTTCGATATGGTCGATTTTGGTCATATCCGGCATCTGCGACGGATTGTCCACTTCGACCATCGTCCCGTCCGTGCAGTAGACGTGGTAAATAACCGACGGTGCCGTCGTGATCAGGGACAGGTTGTATTCCCGTTCCAGCCGTTCGCGGACGACATCCATGTGCAAAAGGCCCAGGAAACCGCAACGGAAGCCAAAGCCAAGGGCCGATGATGTTTCCGGTTCAAAGAGGAGGGCTGCATCATTGAGGTGGAGCTTTTCCAGGGCATCGCGGAGATTGTCGTAGTCATTCGTTTCTACCGGATAGAGGCCGCAATAGACCATGGGCACGGCCTTGCGGTAGCCCGGCAGGGCTTCTTTGGCCGGATTGTCGGCCAGGGTGACCGTATCGCCGACGCGGCAGTCGCGGACGTTCTTCATGCTGGCCGCCAGATAGCCGACGCTGCCGCATTCCAAGGACGGTACGGGATGCATCTGGGGCAGGAAGACTCCCGTTTCGATGACTTCGAATTCCTTGCCCGACGCCATCATGCGGATGCGCTGGCCCGGCTTGATGCTGCCTTCCATGATGCGGATGTTGGCGATAGCCCCTTTGTAGGCATCGAAATGAGAGTCGAAGATGAGGGCCCGCAAGGGTTTGTCCCCTTCGTCAGCCGGTGCCGGGATGCGCTGGACGATGGCTTCCAGGACCTTGTCGACGCCGTAGCCCGTCTTGGCGCTGATCATGATGGCGTCCGACGCGTCGAGGCCGATGACGTCTTCGATTTCCTTGCAGACCCGGTCGGGGTCGGCACTGGGCAGGTCGACCTTATTGATGATGGGAATGATTTCCAGATCGTGTTCCAAGGCTAAATAGACATTGGCCAGGGTCTGGGCTTCGACGCCCTGCGTGGCATCGACGATGAGCAGGGCCCCTTCGCAGGCCGCCAGGCTGCGCGATACTTCGTAATTGAAGTCGACGTGCCCCGGCGTGTCGATGAGATTCAGGGTATACTGTTTGCCGTCTTGGGCATCATAAATGAGACGGGCTGACTGGGCTTTGATGGTGATGCCCCGTTCCCGTTCGAGATCCATCGTATCGAGGAGCTGGTCTTCCATTTCCCGTTTGGGCACGGTGCCGGTCATTTCCAGCATCCGGTCGGCCAGCGTCGATTTGCCATGGTCGATATGCGCGATAATTGAAAAGTTTCTGATATGATCTGTAGACACGGTAGTCCTCCTCTTTTTTTATTGGATGACGCCGCCGCCCAGGACGCGTTCGCCTGTGCCGGCGTCATAAAGCACCAGGGCCTGGCCGGCCGTGACGGCGCGCTGGGCGTCGTCAAATTCGACCCGCAGGCTGTCGCCGTCGGGATAGACCGTGCAGGCCGCTTCCCGGGCGGCATAGCGTATCTTGCCCAGGGCCCGGAAGGGAGCGTCCGGCGTCTGTTCGACCCAGGTCGCTTCACTGGCATGGACAGTCTTCGAGAACAAGTCCTGTTCCGAGCCGACGATGACTTTATTCCGGGCTACGTCCAGGGCCGTCACGTAATAGGGACCACCGGGACCGCCGAGGTTCAGGCCCCGGCGCTGGCCGATGGTATAGGCGGCAATGCCTTTATGGCGGCCGATGACGTGGCCTTCTTTATCGACGAAGTCGCCGGGCTTGAAGATGCCCTTCCGTTCGTGCTGCAAAAAGCCCTTGTAATCGTTGTCCGGAATAAAGCAGATATCCTGGCTTTCGGGCTTATTGAAGACCGGCAGGCCCCATTTCTTGGCCAGTTCCCGCGTATGGACCTTTTCCAGGTCGGCCATGGGGAACAAAATATGCGGCAACAAGTCCTGTGTCAGTTGATAGAGAACATAGGACTGGTCCTTGCGGCGGTCTGTGCCGCGGAGAAGGGAATACATCCCCGTCGCTTCGTTCTTTTCGATGCGGGCGTAATGACCGGTCGCCAGGAAATCAGCGCCGAACTGTCGGGCTTTCTCCCAGAGCAGGCCGAACTTAATGAATTTATTGCAGGCAATACAGGGATTGGGCGTCTTGCCGTGGACGTAAGCATCGACGAAATAGTCGATGACGTCGCGCCGGAAGATATCGCGGAAATCCAAGGTATAATGGGGAATCCCCAGGACCGAGGCGACGGCTTTGGCATCGTCGACGGAACTGAGGGAACAGCAGGCGTGGACGTTATCGATGGTGCAAGCCGGATCTTCTTCCCACAGGCGCAGGGTAATGCCGATGACATCATACCCTTGCTGCTTCAAGAGACCGGCTGTGACCGAACTGTCGACGCCGCCGCTCATAGCTACGGCAACTCGTTTCATAATGATTCTCCTCTGCTTTTACGGACAGCGTCGCCAATGATGGCAACGGCTCGTTTTATTTCATCTAACGTATTCTCTTTGCCTACGGACAAGCGGATACTGCTGCGCAGCCACTCCTCTTCGATTCCCATAGCCTGGAGGACATGGGATGATGCCTCGACGGCGCCAGCTTCACAGGCCGAACCGGCAGATACGGCCAGTCCCTGGAGATCGAGGGCGATGAGCAAAATGGCGCTGTCCACCCCATCGACGCTGAAGTCGATGATGTTGGGCAGGACATGATTGCGCCGACCATTGAGGTGGAACCGGGCGTCGCCCTTGATGAGCCGCTCGTAGACGGCATCGGTCAGGCGCCGCGCCGCCAGGACGCGGTCGTTCCGTTCGGCTTCCAGGAGTTCCGCAGCCTTGCCGAAGCCGGCGATGGCAGCGACGTTCTCCGTCCCCGCCCGCAAGCGGTGTTCCTGGGGGCCGCCGTAGGCTTCGGCGGCGACTTGCAGGCCGTGGCGGATATACAAGGCGCCGACGCCTTTGGGGCCGTAAATCTTATGGCTGCATACGGTCAGCATGTCGATGCCCTGTTCTAAGGGCCGGATGGGCACGTAGCCAAAGCCCTGGACGGCATCGACGTGAAAGGCGATGCCCTTCTGCCGGGCCAGGGCACCGATGGCGTCGACAGGCTGGACCATGCCCGTTTCATTATTGGCGTACATGACGGAAATGAGAACCGTATCGTCGCGCAAGGCCTGAGCGACGGCTTCGGCCGTGACCCGGCCGTCGGCTTCGACAGGGACATAGGTCACGTCGTACCCCTTTTGTTCCAGGGCCTGGAAGGTCCGCAAGACGGCGTGGTGTTCTACAGCCGTCGTGATAAGATGGCCGCCGTCGGGGAAATTGGCCCGCAGGAAGCCGAGGATGGCCAGATTGTCCGCTTCCGTGCCGCCACTGGTGAAGACCAGGTCTTCGCCCTTGACGCCCAGGCAGTGGGCCACCTGGCTGCGCGCCGTCTGGACGGCAGCCCGGGCCTGCTGGCCGAAATAATGAAGGCTCGACGGATTGCCGTAAGCCGTCGTCAAATAAGGCATCATGACGTCCAGGACACGCGGGTCCAGAGGCGTCGCTGCCGCGTTATCTAAATAAATTCGTTTCATTGATGATTCTGACTCCAAAGTTGACAAAATAGCTATAAAAAATAGCCTATTATTTATAATACCATAGGCCTGTGTTCGTGGCTAGTAGGGACCGTCCTGTAAAGGCGGCCCGTTGTGGGAATCTCGTGGTTCGTGACCCGTGGTTCGTGACTCGTGGTTCGTGGCTCGTGACTCGTGGTTCGTGGCTCGTGGCTCGTGGCTCGTAGCTCGTGGTTCGTGGCTCGTGGCTCGTGACTCGTGGTTCGTAGCTCGTAGGGGCCGTCCCAAAGGGCGGCCCGTTTGTGGGAATCCCGCAGGATGCGGACTGCGGACTGCGTTATCCACAGGATTCGCGGCGGGCTCCCCACGCGGGAGCCCCTACAATGCGGTTTGCGTTATCCACGGGATTCGCGCGGGCGCCCGGTTATGGGCGCCCCTACAGCCTCTACGCTAATGTTTAGCGTAGAGGCTGGGCACGCCGTCGACGTCGGCGCATTTGGTGTTGCAGCCTTCCTGGCTGCAGACCCAGAACGGGCCGTAAGGGCCGCTGCGTTTCTGGAAAGTGCCGGTCTTACAGCGCGGGCACGGGTACGGCGAGGGCTTGGCATCGGCTTTTTTCTTTTCGCCGGCGACGGGTTCCGTGTGGCGGCACGACGGGTAATTGCTGCAGCCGTAGAAGTCGCCGTATTTGCCGTGGCGCTTGACCATGGCGCTGCCGCAGACGGGACAGACCTTGATGCCGGCCAGGTGCATGACAACTTTCCGGGCTGCCGTGACTAAGGTATCCAGGAAGGACAACTGGTCGTGCAGGAAGTGGTTGAGGTCATCCTTGCCCAGGCTCATCTGATAGAGCCGTTCTTCCCAGACCGCCGTTTCGTCGGGATAGAGCATTTCATCCGGCAGGGAATCGACGAGGAGATACGCGTCGTCTGTGGGCTTGAGGTATTTCTTCTTCCCTTCTGTCGTCAGGAATTTGCGCTGGATGAGTTCCTGGATGATTGTCGCCCGCGTCGCTTCGGTGCCGATGCCCTGGACTTCTTTCAATTTCTTCTTCAGGCTTTCATCCTTGACGTACTTATAGATTTCCTTCATCGCTGCCAGGAGCGTCGACGGCGTGAACCGCGGCGGCGGCTTCGTCGCTTTCTTGTCGACCTGGCCGTTCTGGTAGTGGACGCCGTCGCCCTTGCGGACCGCCGGCAGGGTCCCCTTTTCTTCGTCTTCCTCGTCGTGCTTATCGCTCTGATAGAGGACTTTCCAGCCCGGCACGGTGACGGTCTTGCCGTGGGCGATAAAGGTTTCGTCAGCGGCTTCGATGACCATGCGCGTCTGGTCGTATTCATGGATGGGATAGAACTGGGCCAGATAGGCCTGGGCGACGAGATAGTAGATATGCTGCTGCATAGACGTCAATTTATCGAAGGGGCAGGCTACGGTCGTCGGGATGATGGCGTGATGGGCCGTGATCTTGCTGTCGTTCCAGGCGCGGCTGCGTATCTTGCCGTCGGCACCGGCCGCCCATTCCGCCAGCTTCCCCGCTTCCAAGGCACCGATATTCTGTAAGATCCGCGGTACGTCCTTGCGCTGGTTCACCGGCAGGTATTCGCAGTCCGACCGGGGATAGGTCGTCAGTTTCCGTTCGTACAGTTCCTGGGCCGTATCGAGGACCTGCTGCGGCGTGTAGCCATACCGCTTGCCGGCCAGGACCTGCAGGGACGACAGGGACAGGGGCAGGCGCTGGGCCTCTTTCTTCTTGGTCTTCTTGTTCTCGACAATCGTACCGTCAGGCCGAGCCTGGAGGCGTTCGAGGATGGACCGGGCCGTTTTTTCATCGACACAGCGCCCTTCCGGATCGAGGCCGCCCTGGGTATCGCGGGGCTGCCATTGGGCGCGGATGACGCCGTTCTTATGAAGGAAATCGGCTTTGACGACGTAATACGTGACGGGCACGAAGTTGTCCAGTTCCCGCTGGCGGCGGACGACGAGGGCCAAGGTCGGCGTCTTGACGCGGCCAATGGGAAAGACGACGCGGTGCCCCTGGCGGCGGGCAGCCAGGGTATACGCCCGGGACAGGTTCATGCCGATGAGCCAGTCGGCGCGGCTGCGGGCCAGGGCTGATTCCTTGAGGTGGACGAAATCGCCGTTGCTGCGTAAATCGTCGAGGGATTCGTGGATGCTCTTTTCATCGAGGGCATTCAGGAGGATCCGTTCGACAGGCTTCTTATTGCCGACGTAGTCGAGGATCTCGTCGATGAGCAGCTGCCCTTCCCGGTCCGGGTCCCCGGCGTTGACGATGGTATCGACGTCGGGACTGGCGATGAGGTCCGTAATGACCTTGAACTGGTCCTTGCTGGCCGGACTGACCAGGAGCTTCCACTTTTTGGGGATGATCGGCAAGTCATCGGCATTCCAGCGCTTGTACTTGGGATCATAGTCCTGAGGCTCAGCCTGCTGCAAGACGTGGCCATAAGCCCAGGTCACGATGCCGCCGCCCGTACGGATACAGCCGTTCCCCCGCTGGTGCGGCTCCGGCAGGCACTTCGCCAGTTCCCGGGCCATGCTCGGTTTTTCGGCAATAAAAAGTTTCATAAAGCATCTCTCTTTCTGAAATAGACTGTACCCTATATCATACCATGGCTCGTGGCTCATGGCTAGTAGGGGCCGTCCCAAAGGGCGGCCCGCTTGTGGGAATCCCGTCGAATCGTGGTTCGTGGCTCGTGGTTCGTGGTCCGTAGGACCGCGGTGGCCTGCGTTTATACGGCTTTTGTGACTTTTGCCAGCTGGCCGGCGGCTTCGATGGCGTGGACGAAGGATGGCGGGATGTCTTCTTTTTTCAGGGACTGGCCGATGAGGCGGCCGAGGATGACGCCTTTATTGCTGTAGAGCCAGGCGAAATAATAGATGTACAGGGCTTTCTTATTGCGCGGATTGACGTGCCACAGAAGGCGGGCCGGATAATCGTGGAAGTTGACGTCCAGTTTGCGGCAGGCCTTCTTGATCATGTCCGTCGTGGCCCGGGCGTGTTCGCCGCAGGCCGTATTGATGATGCGGTCCAGGTCGCGGCGCTGGCCGTGGTCGATCATGGTCTTGGCCAGGTCCATTTCAAAGCAGATTTCATCGGTGAAGTAGACGCCCCGTTCGCTCTTGTGGCTGCCCTTGACGTCGGCGTCGTAGAGGGCGACGACGGGAATCTTGAAGTATTCCAGGAGCTTCTTGATCTTGGAAATGGAACTTTCGCCGCGGGCATTGATGAGGCAGATGCCGTAGTAATCGAAAGGCAGGTCCAGGGTCTTGCCGAAATGCTGGAAGCAGCCGTATTCCGTTTCCCCTTCGACGATGAGGACGCTCCGCGAATACAGGGCTTCTTTGACTTCCGGGAAGTGCATGATCAAGTGTTTCTCGATTTCTTCGCTGAAATGGAAGCCGGCACCGCAGGCCGCTTTGACCAGGCCCTGTTTATTGCGGTACAGGCGGATGATGTGGCGGTAATCGTCGATGAGGGAATCCGTCGAATGGGTGACGATGAACAACTGGCCCCGCAGACCGTCAAGGCCGAACAAATCCTTGAGGAGCGTGCAGAACTGCGGGTCTTCATTGTTGAGGAGCTGCTGGTAATAATGCAGGACCGACCGCTGCATATAGGGATGGAGGTGCATTTCCGGTTCATCGATGGAAATGACCAGGGGCAGATAGCGCTTACCTGCTTCGTCGACGATGACATTGTGTTCCAAGGGCACGGCGCGGCTGATGGACATCAGGTAGACCTGGGTGATGATGCATAACGCGGCCAGGGAAATGAATTTCATATTGTCCGCCCTGGGCCGGTCCATGCGGCATAAGAGACGGGACAAGAGGAAAATGTTGATGAAATACGACGAGTCCATGGTGCCGACGGCGACTTCGTGGTGGATGAAGGCCTTGGCTTCGTCCGACAGGCCATCCCAGTGAGCCTCGCCCCAGTTCGACAGCTTCTGTTCCAGGGCCCGGTAAATGCGCGGCGGCACGCGCTGTTCTTCCGGTACAGCTGCCGAATAGGATACGTAGCGCAGGCGGCGGATGAGCTCTAACGGCAGTTCTTCGCCGCTGTTGTCATCGTAGAGATGAGGATACATGTCGCTGACGCGCATTTCCATGCGGACGCGCACACTCTGGCGGCGTTCGTCCGGCGTATCGGCGAAATGTTCCCGTTCACTCTGCAGCAGGTGCAGGTCCATGGTGATGACGATAGGCCGGGTCACGTCGGCATAATCGTCTTCTTCGACGTTGCGGCCATCGCTCATATAGGAAATGAGGCGCAGCAGGCCGCTCTTGCCGATGGCGTTTTCCCCGACGATATAGTTGGCCTTTTCGTGAAAAGTCATTTCGACATCTTGCAGATTCCGGTAATTTTGAATACGCATATAAGTAAGATACACAAAATCACATCCTTTACAACGTTCTTTACTATACGTATTCGACAAAAAATGCGCTGCTCCCTTCTTTTTGAGAGCAGCGCGTTATTCCTTTTATGTATCATTCATCGTTTGATCAACGTCCGCTTTCGCGGCATACCTTGGCCAGCCAGCGGGCGATATCGAAGGTCAGCTGCCCGTCTTTGAGCTGCCAGTGCCAGTTGCCTTCCGCCACGCCGGGCGTATTCATGCGTCCCGACGACGGCAGGGCCAGGAGATCCTGCATGGGGATGATGACCGTTTCGGCCCGGCGGCGGCAGGTATAGGCGATTAGGGCGCCGACGATTTCCTGCGGAGCCGCTTCATCAGACAGGCCCAGCATCTGGCGGACGTGGAGCTGCTGGCTCGGCGTCAGGTCGTCTTCATACCAGCCGCGGATGGTGTTGTTGTCATGGGTCCCGGTATAGGCGATGCAGTCCGGTTCCGTATCGAAGGCCAGGCGGCCGTCGGCCCGGTCCTTGAGGTGGAACTGGATGACTTTCATCCCCGGCAGGTGCAGCGCATCTTTCAAGGTGCACACGTCGTCGGTAATGACGCCCAGGTCTTCGGCGACGAGGCGGAGCCTGCCGATTTTCTGATAGACCGCCCGGAAGAGGTCGAGGCCGGGGCCCTCTTTCCAGGCGCCGCTCTTAGCCGTTTCCGAACCGGCCGGCACCGCCCAGTAGGCGGCAAAGCCGCGGAAATGGTCGACCCGGACTTCGTCGACGAGGTCCATCATGCGGCGGAAGCGGTCCGTCCACCACTGGTAGTTGTCCGCAGCCATGGCCTGGTAATCGTAAAGGGGATTGCCCCAGAGCTGGCCATCGGCACTGAAGTAATCAGGCGGGACGCCGGCGACAGATGACGGATTCCCCATTTCGTCGAGGTCGAACTGGTCCTGGTGGGCCCAGCAGTCGGCACTGTTGTGGGCGACGAACATGGGCACATCGCCGAGGACGGACACGCCGTTTTTGGCAGCATAGGCCCGGACATCGTGCCACTGGCGGCTGAAGATGTACTGCATGAATTTGACATGCGATACGGCGCCGGCCAGTTCCCTGCCGTACTGAGCCAGGGCTTCCCGGCTGTGATGGCGGATATCTTCGGGCCACTCCGTCCAGCAGCGGCCGCCGAAGAAGTCGCGAACAGCCCGGAACAGGGCGTAGTCGTCGAGCCAGTGGGCGTTCTTTTCACAGAAAGCCCGGAACGGTTCCCAGGGAATGGTCAGGTCCGGATCATGGGACATATCCCAGAAAATCTTGGCCTTATAAGCTGCCAGGCTGTGCCAGGACGTCGTCTTTTGCCCCTGGGCCAGGAAATCGTCCAGCGCTTCCTGCCGCAGCCAGCCCCAGTCGCGCAGGACTTCCAGGGAAATGAGGGCTTCGTTGCCGGCAAAGGCCGATTCCGACAAATACGGCGAATCGCCCATGAGGGGCGGCGTCAGGGGCAGGATCTGCCAGACCCGTTGGCCGGCGGCTTTGAGGAAATCGACGAAGCGGTATGCCGCCGGTCCCAAGACGCCGTTGCCACAGGCTGCCGGCAGGGACGTCGGATGCAGGAGGACACCGGCCCGCTTGGTCCCGGCCTCCTTCCCCTGGAGGATGACTACTTTCAGGGGCGGCAGGGTCAGGGTCAGGCGGCTGTTCACCGTCGTGACCGGCGTCATGCGCGGATGGAGGGCATTGGTCAGTTTCCCGTAAGCCAGGCCGTCCGTATAGATACTGATCGTCCGCAGGGCCGATGGATTGCGGTTCATGGCGATGATGAAGAAGCCATCTTCGGCGGGCTTGCCGAAGACATCTCGTCCCCCTTCGATGACCCGGGCAAAGGCGAAGACGTCGCCGTCGGCATAGAGGGGGATGAAACGGCCCGTCTGTAAAGCGTCGGGTGCTGTGCGCAGCCGCGTCAGGGCCTTGGTCCAGGACAGCAGGTCCAGGTCTTCGTGGCCCCAGGGATAGGTCCGGCGGTTGTCGGGATCCTTGCCGCCGGTGACGCCGACTTCATCGCCGTAATAGATGCAGGGCGCACCGGGCATGGTCATCTGCCAGGCCGTCAACAGCTTCAGGCGCTTCTTGCCCGTTTCTTCGGCCGTCGCCACGTCGGTGCCGCCGGCCTTGGTGAGGACCGTCAGGATGCGTTCGATATCGTGGCTGCCGATGAGGTTGAGCATGGCATAGAAATTTTCGGGCGGATAATTTTCAATGAGCCGCGTCAATTCAGCATTCATGCGCCACGCATCTTTGACACCGGTCATGAAATCCAGCATGATGGCCCGTTGGGCGTAATTCATGGCACTGTCGATGTCATAGCCGCAGAGGTACTCCCGCTGCTCACTGTAACTGACCTTGTTCGACGCATCTTCCCAGACTTCGCCGATGAGGATGGCGTCGGGCTTTTCCTCTTTCAGCGTATGGTAGAACTGGCGCAGGAAGGGCACGGGCAATTCATCGATGACGTCCAGGCGCCAGCCGCTGATGCCTTCGTTCAGCCAGTATTTGAGGACGCTGTCTTCGCTGTTGATGATGAAATCCATATAAGACGGCGTCGTCTCTTCGACGTCAGGCAAATCCGATACGCCCCACCACGATTCATAGTCGTCGGGATACTGCTTGAAGCGGTACCATTCATAGTAAGGCGACTCCTTCGACTGATAGGCGCCGACGCCGGGATAGTTGCCGAAGCGGTTGAAGTAAATGCTGTCGGCCCCGGTATGGCTGAAGACGCCGTCAAGGATGATGTGGATGCCTGCTTCTTTGGCAGCCTGGCAGAAAGCGGCAAATTCTTCATTCGTCCCCAGCATGGGGTCGACGCGGAAGTAATCGGCCGTACCGTAGCGGTGATTGCTGGAACTTTCAAAAATCGGGTTGAGGTAAATCGCCGTGATTCCCAGTTCCTTCAAGTAAGGCAGCTTTTCCCGGATACCGGCGATGTTGCCGCCAAAAAAGTCGTAATAGACGATGTCGCCCTGGCCTTCGCGCTTGCAGTAATAAGGCACGTCGTCCCAGTCGCTATGGATGACGGCCCCTTTCTTGCCGCACAGGCGGCCTGTCGTATGGATCCCGTGGCGGAAGCGGTCCGGGAAAATCTGATAGACGATGGCATGTTTGAACCAGTCCGGTGTGTGGGCGTCCTTATCGTAGACCGTGACCTGATAGGCCGGCGGCACATCCTGGTATTTAGCGCCTTCCCCGCCGAGGCGGTCGTAGTTATTGCCGTAATAGACGGTCTCATGGCCATCGTCGACGATGAAATAATACCAGACCAGGCAGCCCTTGGGCGGCATGGTGACGCAGCCCGTGAAGATGCCGTCTTGGTACGTCATGGGCACAAAGGATTCACCGACATTGCTCTGCCACAGGCGGATGCGGGCCCGGCAGTTCCGGGCATCGCTGCCGCCGGCCCGGAGGCGCAGGATGAGCCGGCTCCCGGAGGGAACGGCACCAAAAGACGAGCGGTAATAAAATTCATGAGAGTTGTGGTACAATCGTAAGTCCATAAGCGGTCCTTTCGTGGCGATTAGTGGCTAGTGGCTAGTGGCTAGTGGTTAGTGGCTAGCCGTTAGCCAAAAAGGCCTGCCGGACAACGACAAGCCTTTTATCGTTCGTCGTTGTTCGTTCGTCGTTCATCGAAGAAACTAAAAAACATTCCCTGCGATGAACGATGAACTACAAACGAAAAACGCTGTTTTATTGTTGTAATACTTTTTTGTACAGATTCAGGTACGCTTCGGCCGAGCGGTCCCAGCTGTAATCGCTGGTCATGGCGTTGCAGACGAGGATATCCCACAGGGCCGTGTCTTCGTAGTAGCCCATGGCCCGTTTCGTCGTGAACAGGAGTTCATGGGCGTTGAAGTTCGGGAAGGTCAAGCCATTGCCCTGTTTGCTGTATTTATCGAAGGGATGGACCGTATCCTTGAGGCCGCCCGTTTCGCGGACGATGGGGATGGCGCCGTAGCGCAGGGCGATGAGCTGGCTCAGGCCGCACGGTTCGTACCGCGATGGCATGAGGAACATGTCGGCAGCGGCATAGACCTTATGGGCCAGGGCTTCGTTGAAGGTGATATTCGCCGATACCTTGGTCGGATGACGGCGGGCCAGTTCGCGGAAGGCGTTTTCATAGCCGGCATCACCCGTGCCGACCAGGACCAACTGGACGTCGTCGTCGACGAGTTCGTCCATGATGCGCGTGACCAGGTCCAGGCCCTTGTCTTCGACGAGGCGCGTGACCATGGCGATCAGGGGGACGCCGCGCTTGATGCGCAGGCCCAGTTCGGCCCGCAGGGCGTCTTTATTTTCCCGCTTGCCGGCCCGGGCATTGGCGACGGAATACTGGCGCTTGATGTACGGGTCCGTTTCCGGATTATAGACGTCGACGTCGAGGCCGTTGATGATGCCCGTCACCTTTTCCCCATTGTCGCGGATATAGCCATCCAGGCCTTCGCCAAAGTAAGGATAGGTGATTTCCTGGGCGTACGACGGGCTGACCGTCGTGATGTGGTCGGCGTAGACCATGCCCGATTTCATATAGTTCACGCAGCCGTCACATTCCAGGTTGCCCTTATCGAAGAGTTCCTGCGGCAGGCCGATGATGTCGCGCATGATGGACGGCGGATAAATGCCTTGGTACTTCAAGTTGTGAATGGTATAGATCACTTTGATGCCCTTGTAGAAATCATCATGCCAGAAGTCTTCTTTCAGGAAGACCCCCATGAGGCCCGTATGCCAGTCGTTGCAGTGGATGATGTCCGGCTTGAAGCCGATCTTGGGCAGCATGGTCAGGACGGCGCGGCAGAAGTAGGCGAAGCGTTCATCGTCATCGCCGTAGCCGTAGAGGCCATCGCGCTTGAAATACCATTCGTTGTCGATGAAATAGACGGTCACGCCGTCCTGCTTGATTTCTTCGACACCGTAGTAGAGCTGGCGCCAGGCCAGGTTCACGATGCCTGTCGTCACTTCTTTCATCTGCTTCTTCGCTTCTTCGGCGATGCGGCTGTATTTCGGAATGACCAGGCGGACGTCCATGCCCTTCTTGGCTAAGGCCTTGGGCAGTGCGCCCATGACATCGGCCAGCCCGCCTGTTTTAATAAATGGCACTGCTTCTGAGGCCACAAATAATACATTCATCGTATATCCCCCACTTTCCCTATATACCGTATCAGACGTCTGCTTCCTTTTTGGCAGGACGCCCAGGTCTTCTCTTTCTCGTTGCAGCAGTCTTCTTTTCAGACGCTGCCGTTTTGGCTTTCCCTTTTCCACGGGTCGTTGCCTTCTTTCCCGGCGCCTTGGCCGTTTTCTTGACGGTCCCGTCAGCGGCCTTATCGGTTTTCACCGTCCGGCGGCGCCGCGGTTTCGTCACTGCTTTTTTTTTAGCACTTCCAGTGAGCTGCAGGTAAATTGTCGCCAGCGGCGGCAGGGTCAGTTCCAGGGACTGGTCCATGCCGTGCATGGGCACATCCTGGGCTTCAAATTCACCTTCGTTGAGGACGTTGGACCCGCCAAAGGCCGTCGCATCGCTGTTGAAGACTTCGACGTACGTCCCTTTCCGGGGGACGCCGAAGCGATATGAATGGCGGACGACAGGCGTAAAGTTGCAGACGACGACGGTCATATCCGATTCGTCCTTACCGGTACGGTAAAAGGCGATGACGCTGTTGTCGCAGTCGTCGCAGCTGATCCACGAGAAGCCCGACCAGTCGCAGTCTTCTTCCCATAATTCCGGATGGTCCACATAGTACGTGTTCAGGCTGCGCACGTAGTCGTGCATGGCCTGGTGCATGGGATACTTGAGGAGGTGCCAGTCCAGGCTGTCATCGTATTTCCATTCGATGAACTGGCCGAACTCGCTGCCCATGAACAGGAGCTTCTTGCCCGGATGGGACATCCAGTAGCCGTAGAAGGCGCGCAGGCCGGCGAATTTCTGCCAGTAGTCGCCAGGCATCTTGTCCAGGAGAGAATGTTTGCCGTGGACGACTTCATCATGCGACAAAGGCAGGATGAAGTTTTCTGAAAAAGCATAACACAACGAAAAGGTAATCAGGTTGTGATTGTCCTTGCGGAACAGTGGGTCCAGCGACATGTAGCGGAGCATATCGTTCATCCAGCCCATGTTCCATTTGTAATTGAATCCCAAGCCGCCGACGTCGACGGGCTTGGTTACCAGAGGCCAGGCCGACGATTCTTCGGCAATCATCAGGGCCTGAGGGTATTCCTTGAAGACGGCCGTATTGAGATGGCGCAGGAAGTCGATGGCTTCCAGGTTTTCCCGGCCGCCGTATTTATTGGGCTGCCAGTCGCCGTCAGCATGGCCGTAATCGAGGTAGAGCATGTTGGCGACGGCGTCGATGCGCAGGCCGTCGATGTGGAACTGGCTGATCCAGAAGAGGGCACTGGAAATGAGGAAGGACTGGACTTCCGTCCGGCCATAGTCGAAATTCATCGTGTCCCATTCCTTATTTTCAGCCAGCATGGGGTTGCCCGATTCATAGCACGGCTCGCCGTCAAAATGGCGCAGGCCGTGGGCGTCGCGGCAAAAATGACCCGGTACCCAGTCGAGGATGACGCCGATGCCGTTGCGGTGGCACAGGTCGACGAGATACATCAAATCTTCCGGCTTGCCATAGCGGCTGGTCGCCGAGAAATAGCCCGTCCCCTGATAGCCCCAGGAGCCGTCGAAGGGATATTCGCACAGCGGCATGAGCTCGATGTGGGTATAATTCATCTGTTTGACATAATCGACGAGCTGGGGCGCTATGTCGCGGTACGACAGCATTTCCCCGTCTTCATCGCGGCGCCACGAGCCGAGATGGACTTCATAGGTCAGCATGGGCTTGCGGTACGAATCGTAAGCACTGCGGCTGTCCATCCACTTCTTGTCGCGCCACGCATAGTGGAGTTTCGTCAATTTCGATGCCGTATTGGGACGTACTTCCGACCAGAAGGCATAGGGGTCGCTCTTCAAGATGCGTTCCCCCGATGCCGTCGTGATAGCGTATTTGTAGATGTCCCCTTCCTGGAGGCCGGCAATATGTGTAACCCAAATGCCATTGCCGCAGCTGCTCCGTTCCATGGGGTTGGCATCGGCATCCCAGTGATTGAAATCACCGACGACGCTGACCTGCTGCGCATGAGGTGCCCAGACGGCAAAGCGCACACAAGGCTTGCGGCGCAGGACCGTGAAATGGGCCCCGAAAAGACGATAACTGGCGTAGTTTGTACCTTGATGATACAAGAAGGTACTGTACTCGTCGATTGCACTGAGTTTCATATCTTATCCTCCTGATTCTTAGTTAGTGTTTGACCGGCTTGATGCGCCAGATGTCATCGGCGTACTGCTGGATCGTCCGGTCGCTGGAGAAGTAGCCGGACTGGGCGATGTTGATGACGCTCGAATGACACCACTGCTGATGACTGCCATAGCGCTTGGCGATTTCCTGCTGGGCCTGGCAATAGGGCTTGAAGTCCTTGAGGACGAAGTATTCATCGTTCTTATCGAGGAAGGCCGAGTAAAGCATGCCGAAGTGTTCCCCGCTGATGGAGCCGTCGACGAGGGCATCCATGAGGCGGCGGATGTCGGCGTCGCCGCTGTACATCTGCCACGACGAGTAGCCGCCGTGGATGTAGTAATTCATGACTTCATCAGCCCGCAAGCCGAAGATGACGCAGTTTTCGTCGCCGACCTTCTGGTGGATTTCGACGTTGGCCCCGTCCAGGGTCCCCAAGGTGATGGCCCCGTTCATCATGAACTTCATGTTGCCCGTCCCCGACGCTTCCTTGCCGGCTGTCGAAATCTGTTCGCTCACGTCGGCTGCCGGGAAGAGGAGCTGCCCTAAGGACACGTTGTAGTTTTCCAGGAACAGGACCTTCATCTGCTTGCTGACCCGGCGGTCGGAGTTGACCATATGGGCGACGACGTTGATGAGGCGGATCGTTTCCTTGGCTTCGCCGTAGCCGGCAGCGGCCTTGCCGCCAAAGAGGAAGGTCCGCGGTGTAATCTTGAGTTTCGGGTTATCCTTCAAGAGGTAATACAGGTGAAGGATGTGAAGGATGTTCAAGGTCTGGCGCTTATACAAGTGGATGCGCTTGATCTGGATGTCGAAGATCGAGTCCGTCCGCACGTCCGTATCATAGCGGTCGCGGATGTAACGGGCCAGGATATCCTTGCGTTCCTTCTTGACCCGCGTCAGCTGTTCCTGGAAGGACGGGTCATCGGCAAAAGGCATGAGGTCCTGGAGCTTCGACGGCGTCCGGCGCCAGCCGTCCCCGATGGCTTCGTCGATGAGCGAGGCCAGCTGCGGATTGGCTTCGATTAGCCAGCGGCGATGGGAAATGCCGTTGGTCTTATTGGAGAAGCGGTGCGGGAAGCACGTATAGAACTGGTGCAGCGTCGAATCCTTGAGGATCTGCGAATGGATTTCGGCGACACCGTTGACGCTGTGGCTGCCGAGGACGGCCAGATGGGCCATGTGGACCTGTCCATCCCAGAGGACGGCGACGTCGCGGGCCCTCGATTCATCGCCGGGATAGAGGCTGCGGACTTCTTTGAGCCAGCGGTTGTTGATTTCTTCGACGATGAGGTAAATGCGCGGCAACAGTTCCTTGAACATGGGGATGGACCATTTTTCCATAGCTTCCGGCAGAATCGTATGGTTCGTATAGGCTACGGTGCGGACGGTGATGTTCCAAGCCGCATCCCAGGACACGCCTTCTTCATCCATAAGGATGCGCATCAGTTCCGGGATGACCAGGGCCGGATGGGTGTCGTTGATGTGAATGGCCACATAGCGGTCGAATTTATAGATACTTTCGTGGTATTTCTTCTTATAATGGCGGACGATGCTCTGGAGGCCGGCCGATACGAAGAAGTATTCCTGCATCAGGCGCAGGCGGCGGCCGTCTTCATTGCTGTCGTCAGGATAGAGGAAACGGGAAATCTGCTGGACGCTATCCTTATAGCGGAAGGCCCGGCGCCGGTCGCCGAGGGACAGTTCCTGGTAGAGCTGTTCCCGCGAGTATTCAGCACGCCACAGGCGCAGCGTGTTGACCGTGTTGTTGTGATAGCCGATGATGGGCACATCATACGGGACGGCGCGGACAGACGAATACTTTTCGTGGACACATTCCAGGTTGCCGTCTTCGTCAGGGCGCATGTAGGCATTGCCGCCGAAGCGGACATAGACGGCCTTGTCGACTTTCTTGACTTCCCAGGGATAGCCGTTGACCAGCCAGTTGTCAGGCAGTTCTACCTGCTGGTTGTCGACGATGCGCTGGTTGAACAAGCCGTACTGATAGCGGATGCTGTTGCCATGGCCCGGCAGCTGCAGCGCCGCCAGGGAGTCGATGAAGCAGGCAGCCAGCCGCCCCAGTCCCCCATTCCCCAGACCCGGATCGCGTTCGGCCGGGATGACCTTATCCAGGTCCCAGCCCAGATCTTCCAGGCCCTGGCGACAGATGTCGTCCATATCGATGCCCAGGAGATTCGATTCCAAAAGGCGGCCGATGAGGAATTCGATGGAGAAATAATAGACTTGTTTAACCTTCTGTTCGGCATAGATTTCATTCGTGCGGATCCAATCTTCACTTACCAGATCGCGGATCATGTAGGCGATGGTCTGATAGACTTCATTCAAGGTCATGTCCCGCAAATCTTTTTCCCACAAGATGTGAGCTTTCTCGGTAAATAACTTTTTGAATTCTTCCTTATCCTGCCATTTTTTCATATTGTCTCTAACCCCTTTGTAGTCGCGTTCAGCGGACTGAACGTTTACCAATGCACAACGGGTTGTCGTGGCTGCCGCTCAATACGGCTTCCGGCTGGATGATCGTATTCTTATCGCATACGACGTAGTCGAGCTGGGCGTCATCGCCGACGACCGAGTGCTGCATGATGATACTGTTGCGAATGACAGCATTCTTTCCCACCTTGACTCGGCGGAAAAGAATCGAATTCTCTACGCGGCCTTCGATGATACAGCCATTAGCTACGAGAGAATTGGTGACATGCGATTCTTCCATGTACTTGGCCGGCGCTTCATCCTTGATTTTGGTATAGATACGATGGTCCTTGTCTTTCAGGAGCAGTTCATGCCAGATGCGGCTGTCGCGCAGGTCCATGTTGACCTGGAAGTAGGAATGAACAGAATCAATCCGTTTTGCATATCCTTGATAATTATAGCCGAAAATCCGCAGGCGGTCTACATTCCGCTGGAGTACATCCGTAATAAAGTGGGTGTATCCCTGGGCATAGGCCCGGCGTATGCAGTGTTGGAATACGTCGCAGTCAATAAGGATTCCCCGCTGGTATAAGTTATCCCCGGCCTTGACTTCCGGCTTGGCTTCGATGGACAGGACCCGGTCCTTGCAGACGTCATCGATGGTCAGAATATAGCCTTCGCGGTCGAAGTCATACTTCTGCTGCTGGTAGATGAGGGTGACATCGGCATTGTGATGGCGGTGGAAATGGAGGACTTCGTCGTAGTCGATGTTCTGGACCACGTCACAGCCCGACAAGAGAACGTAGCGCTTGTTAGCCCGTTTGACGAAGACCAGGTTCTTATAATACGCGGCGATGTCCCCTTCTACGGGATGTTCGATGTCTGCCCGTTCTTCCGGCAGGTAGAACAAGCCGTCGCCCTTGTGGGCCAGGCCCCATTCCTTGCCGGACCGGATGTGGTCCAGTACCGACCGGGACTGGCTGGAGAGCAGGAGTCCGACGTTTTCGATGCCGGCGTTTACCATATTGGAAAGCGTAAAGTCGATGAGGCGGTATTTGCCGCCAATGGGCAGCGTCGACAACGGGCGCGTGTCGTTGATTTCCTGCAAGGGATGGTCTTCGCGCATATTGATGAGGCCGATCATATTGCTATTCATAACTAGTGTTCCCCTTTCGCTGTGACTTTTTCTGGTTTCAATTCCCCTTTGCGGCCCAGTACGGCGACAGAGCCATCTTCATTGTGGAGGACAGCGCCCGGATAGATATGGCACCGTTCGCCCAGGATAGCCTTGTCGACGACGGCATTTTCTTCGACGACCGTCCCCGGCATGATAACGGAGTTCGTAACTTTCGCCCCTTCTTTGATGGTGACGCCGTAGAAGATGACCGAATTGCTGACGGTCCCGAAGATTTCCGAACCTTCGGCGATGAGGGAACTCTTGGCCGAGCCCTTAGGACCGATGAGGTGCGGCGGGAAACTCTGGTTGCCCGAGTAGATGCGCCAATGGCTGTCGCGCAAGTCGATCGGCGGTTCGTCGGCGATGAGGTCCATGTTAGCCTGCCACAGGCTGTCGATAGTGCCGACGTCCTTCCAGTAGCCTTCAAAGGGATAGGCATAGAGGGGAATCTTGTCGCCCAGCATGGCCGAGATGACGTTCTTGCCGAAGTCGTGTTCCGATTTTTCATCTTTGGCGTCGGCTTCGAGGTACGATTCCAGGACGTCCCGGTCGAAGATGTAAATGCCCATGGAAGCCAGGTTGCTTTCCGGTTTGGCCGGTTTTTCCTGGAACTTGGTGATGCGCATGTTTTCGTCGGCTACCATGATGCCGAAGCGGCTGGCTTCATCCCAGGGGACGCGGATCGTGCCGATAGTGGCCTTGGCGTGATGTTTCTTGTGGAAATTGAGCATCTTGTCGTAGTCCATGGAATAGATGTGGTCGCCGGACAGGATGAGGACGTAATCGTCGCCGACCATTTCCACGAAGTTCAGGTTCTGATAGATGGCATCGGCCGTGCCGCGATACCAGTTGGAGCCGCCGTCGCTCTGATATGGCGGCAGGACATAGGTCCCGCCCTTGGTCGAGTCGAGGTTCCACGAACTGCCGTTGCCGATATACCAGTTCAGTTCCAGCGGCTGGTACTGGGTCAGGATACCGACCGTATCGATGCCGGAATTGCGGCAGTTACTCAAGGGGAAGTCGATGATGCGGTATTTTCCGCCGAACAAGAGGCCCGGTTTAGCCTGATCTTTGGTCAGGACGCCCAGACGGCTCCCTTTCCCGCCGGCCAGAATCATGGCCAGGCAATTAGATTTTTTCATAGAAGCTCCTCCTTACTTGACTGGGACCCGGCCGCTTCGCTTATGGTTTCAGTATGTATGATAATGGACATCGTATCGTCAGACGGCGGGTCTTGGATTCAATAGCGTACCGTATACGCATATAATATACGCTATAAAGTATTTTATGATTATATCATTAATTATACACCAATTCTGTCAAGAATTTAAAGAGCTAACCGCCAAAAAATGGATAGTAAAAACAACTATTTTACATGTTACAACAAGGACTGCTATTTTTTAAAATACAATGTTTTGAAGAGCAAAAAAAGCGCTGCCGTCAGGGGCAGCGCTTTTCACTAAATCGTATAACTATAAATTCTGTAAATTTTATACACTACTGTTGTCCAGCTGCGGCGAGCGCTTCCTGGCGGCTCAGGATCCGGACCGGGATGGGCAGGGATTGGAGTACTTCTTTTGTCTCCCCTGCCGTGTCTTTTGTCGTCCTGACGAAGCCCAGGCCCTTCCTGCCATCCAGGGCCGTGACGACGCCCAGGTAGTCACAGCCTTCGATGATGCGGTTGATGAAGGTCATTTCTGACGGAGGGGCCTGGAAGTAGACCCAGTCTTCATCAAACATGGCTCTTCACCTGGCGGCGCATCATGGAATACGGTTCCAGCCGCTGCGGTACGGCCAGGCCGACGAGCTGCTGGGCGTGGCGGGCGGCGTCGAGGGGCTGCCCTTCTTCGTCGACGATGCGGTCGATCGTATAGCGGACCAGATGGCCTTTGGGCTGGAGAAATTCGACAGTCTGGCCCAATTTGAAGTAGTTCCGCTGTTCGACCCAGGCCAGGCCCTTTTCTTCATCGTAGGACTTGACCAGGCCGATAAATTCATGGGTCTGGGTATTGCTCGACTGGCTGTAGACCTGGTCGGCCGCCGTCGGGCGGGAAACGGAGAAGCCCCGGGTATAGGGCCGGTGGGAAATCTTTTCCAGTTCGTCGAGCCATTCCTGGCGGACCGTGAAGTGTTCCGGATCGGCTTCGTAGGCATCGAAAGCCTGGCGATAGACCTTGGTCACCGTGGCGACGTAATGGATGCTCTTCATGCGCCCTTCGATCTTCAGGCTGGAAAGGCCTGCGTCGTAGAGGTCCGGCAGATACGGCAGGAGGCAGAGGTCCTTGGAGTTGAAGATATACGTTCCCCGTTCATCTTCGACGACGGGGAAATACTGGCCTGGCCGCTTTTCTTCAACGACGTTGTACTTGAAGCGGCAGCACTGGACACATTCACCGCGGTTCGAGTCGCGGTCGCCCTGGGTGAAATAATTGCTCAGCAGGCAGCGGCCGGAATAGGAAATGCACATGGCGCCGTGGATGAAGCCTTCCAGTTCGACATCGGGCACTTTGGCGTGGATTTCCTTGACGTCGCGGAGGCTCACTTCGCGGGCCATGACGACGCGCGATGCGCCGTTGTCATGCCAGAATTTCGTCGACGCCCAGTTGGTCGTATTGGCCTGGGTCGACACGTGGATGGGCAGGTCGGGCACGAGCTGCCGGGCCATGGCGAAGATGCCCGGGTCAGCGATGAGGATGGCGTCGACGCCGATGTCGCGCAGGTACACGAGGTAATCCGGCAGGGCCTTGAGGTCGTCGTTGTGCGGGAAGATATTGACCGTCACGTGGATGTGCTTGCCCCGGGCATGGGCGTAGTCGACGGCTTCCTTCAGTTCTTCATTGGAAAAGTTGTCGCTGAAAGCCCGCAGGCCGAAGGACTTCCCTCCCAGGTAGACGGCATCGGCACCGTATAAAAAGGCCATCTTCATTTTATCCATACTGCCGGCCGGAGCCAGCAATTCCATTTTTCCCATTCTCTTATCCTTTCCATTGCGAAACGGTCATGCCGTCGCCATTTTCAAAAAATACAGTCTCGAAACGGGACCGGTCGCCGACGAGGTCCATGAACTCCCGCAGGCGGGTTACAGCCGTGCGGTGCTTATGGGGCAAAGTCCCTTCGAGGTAAAACATGTCATGGTAATCGATGTTGTCGGCTGCGACGATGGCACCGGGCAGGAGCTTGGGCAGGAGCTGCCGCAGCTGGCGCACGTACTGCCCTTTCGGCCCGTCGAGAAAGACGAAGTCCCACGGACCGGGCAAAGCCCCGACCAGTTCCGTCCCGTCGCCGTGGAGGGCCGTGATGACCGAGGCATACGGCGAGCGCCGGAAGAACCGGCAGGCCAGGTCGTAGCGCTCACGGTCAAGTTCAATCGTCGTAATCGTCCCGCCCGGTGCCAGGAACGGCGCCATCTGCAAGGCCGAATAGCCGATGCAGGTGCCGATTTCCAGGACCCGCGACGGCCGGCACGACGCCACGATGCCCGTGAACAAGGGAAGTTCGCTGTCGCGCAGGATGGGCAGGTCCTGTTCCCTGGCACAGGCTTTCATTTCTTCAAACAAGGCGTCCATCATGGCATATGCTCCTGGACGTTCTTCATGTGTTCTTCATAAGTAGCGGCAAAATAGTTGTGGCCGTCCTTATCGGCGACGAAATAGAGGTACTTCGTCGGCGGCGCTTCCAGGATGGCTTCCATGCAGTCCATGCCGGGATTGCCAATCGGTCCCGGCGGCAGGCCTTCATAGCGGTACGTGTTGTACGGCGAATCGTATTCAGTTTCGTTGATGCTGTACGCAGCCTTGTGGGTCCCCATGGCATAGGAAATGCTGGCATCGGACTGGAGTTTCATGTGAATCTTCAGGCGGTTCTCGAAGACCGACGCGATGAGGGGCCGGTCCTGTTCGTATTTCGCTTCCTTTTCGATGAGCGACGCCAAGGTGACGAACTGGTAGACCGACAAATTCTGCTTGGCAATGCCGGCTTTCATGGTATCCGTCAAATGGTCATCGAAATTCTTGAGCATCATGGCTACGACGTCGTCGGCCGTCGCGTCATAAGGGATGAAATACGTATCGGGGAACAAGAACCCTTCTGTCGGGAAGGTCACTTTGCGGTTGCCCTTCATATACGGCAGGAGCTGATCCGACGAGGAAGCGGCCTTGAGGAAATCGGCTTCGCTGATGCGGCCGTTGGCGGCGACGGCTTTGGCGATTTCCCGGACCGTATAGCCTTCGGGGACGACCAGCCGGTCCGCTTCGGACTTGCCGCTAGTGAGCTTGTCCAGCAGCGTATGGAGGCTCATGCGCGAATCGAGGGTATACTCGCCGGCATGGATGTCCCCGGCCTGGCCGGTGATGGTCGCTACGGCGCGGAACCATAAAGGACTGGCAATATAGCCCTTATCGGTCAGGACATCGCCGACTTCGGAAGCCGTCATGTCGCTGCGGACATGAACATAGCCGCTCTGATAGGGCAGGAGGAAATTCGGCCCGAAATAGCCATAAGCCACGGCAGCGGCGCCGAGACAGACGAGGCCGACCAAGAGGGCCGCTATACGGCGGCCTTTCTTTCTACGGGGAACGCAAGGTTCCTGACGAGGTTGTGTCGTTATATTTTTCTGTTGTTCCATAGGCTCTCTTATTTCTGTGCAGCCCAGGTACGGCTCTGCTGGGCTTTTTCTTCACTGTGATTGATGGCCTGGGCCTGTTTTTCCTGTTCATACCGGGCCTGGGCGGCAGCTTTGGCTGCCTGGAGCTGGGCCTGGACGGCCGGGTCGGCCTGGCTGACCGTCCCGTCGGCATTGACCGTCCGGGACGCATCGAGCTTAGCCTGCGCTTCCGAAACCTCATCGGCCAGGGACTGGAGTTCGCGGCTGTTCATGTCATGGCGCACGTCGGCTTCCAGGGGGACTGTCGGCGCCGGCTTGACATCGACGTAGACTTCGAACAGGCGCTGCCACGGCAGGGTGACATCGACGGTCTTGGGGTCGATGCCGAGATACGTCGACGCATAGCGCTGGAGCTGTTCCTTCGTGCGGCTCTGGAGCTCTTCGTTGAGCGTCGGGTAGTACTGGGTGACGACGCCGGCTTCCAGTTTCTGCTGCATGCGGTAGATGTAGTCGCGGACATTGGCCTGATAAGCCCAGTTGTCCAGGTACTGCGTCGTCAGCATGTCGCGGTGGGCATCAGCCGTCATGTACTTGGACAGGACGCCCTGAGCGATACCGTAGCCAACAGAGTTGCTGGCCGTATTCCAGCCGTTATAGGCGGCCAGGCGGTACATCATCTGATCCTGATAGAGGCCGTAGACCAGGGTGTTGTCGGAACCGTTGGAAAAGGCCATGTCGACGATGCTGACGGGGATGCCGAGGTTGACGGCCTTTTCGATCTGCGTCAGGAAATCCCGCGTCGACTGGAGCATGATCGGGAAGTTCTCGAAGTTGGCCGATTCCGTCGTCGACGTCGTCAGCGGCGTATTGACAGCCAGCAACAGGTCCGGCCGTTCGTTGTCGACCATAGTGCCGCCGATGGCTTCGACGTGGGACGCAATGGTCTTGCCAATGGCCTGGCCGTCGTAGCGGGGCACAGTCTTTTCACCGCCGCCCAAGGGATAGATGACGGTGATCTTGGGATGATAATTATTGAAATCGTTGCTGGCCCGGGTGATGAGCAGCAGGCCCAGCTGGTCAGCACCGGGGAAGGATCCGAAAGCCGTCTTGGGGATGCCGTCACCGGCCATTTCCAGGTACTTCGATTCCAGCGACGACTGGGTGCTAACGGAATTGTCATCGTGGCCCAGGCTGTAATAGGTAAAGACACCTTTGCGGGCATCGTCGATGAGGCGGTAATTGATGCTCATGTTCTTGCGGCGCCGGTTATACCAGTCCTGCAGGTATTCCATCGGTACGCGGCGCATGATGGCGAACCAGTCGTTCCGTTCCTGCGGATTCAGGCCTTCTTCGTCCATCTTGGCCTGGAGCGACGCCAGCTGATAGATGTCGGACCCCATGGTCAGGTAATAGTCCGGTTCGACGCCTTTGCCGCCGGCCCAGGGACTGCGCATGACCGTACTGAAGACATAAATGGGTACCTTCTTGTGCGATTTATGCAGGGCTTCGACCTTTTCCAGGCGCGCCGTCAGCGTTTCCATGGGCAGATTATGCTTGCGCGAATCGACAAGGCCGCCATAGACCAGGGAATCGATGGACAGGACCATGGCGTCGGCCTTGCCGGCATTGGCATCGACCCAGGCCATGAGCTTATCCGGCGAACCGTGGAAATTCATGCCCGACAAATACTGGGCCGGCGGCGTCAGGACCTGATAGCCAGCCGCTTCGGCCGTACTGACCGTATATTCATAATCGACAGGACGGTCATCCTGGGGTACATATAAAATCGTCTTTGCCAGTGCAGCCGGCGAGGCACATAAAAAGAAAGACGCTACGGCCAGGCTGACTGCTTTCTGTAACAGATTCACGTTATCACTCCTAGTATGAAGAAAAAAATTGTACCCTTTATTATATCACGGTGCTGGTCAAGTTTGAAGTTGAAAGTTTGATGTTTGATGTGGGAGGGGAAAATTGCAGGGGGGCGGCCCGCTTGCGGGAATCCCCTACAAATGACGATGGCGGGCGCGGCGGATGCGCGGGATGTTGAGGTGCAGGCGGATGGCGACCAGGCGGATGGCGACGGTGACGGAAAAGCTGACGATAGCCCCGACTTCCAGGGGTACTTCAAAGGGGATGACCGCCCCGTAGAGAAAAATACTTCCCAGGAGGGACGCCGTCGCGTAGACCTCCTTGCGCAGGACGCCGGGGATGCGGCCGGCCAGGACGTCGCGGATGACGCCGCCGCCGACGGCCGTCAGGACGCCGAGGGTGATATCCAGGATCCAGTAGTCGGGATAGTAGAAACAGCCCAGGAGGGTCCCGGTGACCGTAAAGGAACCGAGACCGATGGCGTCGCAGACGAGATACCAGATGGAGAGCTTGCCGACGACGCAGCGCCACATGCGGATATTGAAATAGCGGACGATAATCGTGATGACGGCCATGGAGCCGAGGATGATCCATAGATAAATACTGTTCTTAAAGGCTGCCGGCGGGATATTGCCGATGAGGATATCGCGGATGATACCGCCGCCGACGGCTGTCGCCGCACTGAGGACGAAGATGCCGAACAGGTCCATGCGCCGGGAAATGGCCGCAAAGACGCCGGATACGGCAAAGGCCGTCGTCCCCAACAAGTCGAAAATCTGCCACCAAATGGCATCCATAATAGTTCCCCCTTCCCTTTTTTCGTGTTATGATAGACGTAAATTTTTTTACCAAGGAGATTCAACATGACCAAAGATGAATTTTATATGGGCAAAGCCCTGGCTGAAGCCAAGACGGCCTATGCCGTCGGGGAAATCCCCATCGGTGCCGTCATCGTCTATGAAAAGAAAGTCGTCGCCCGAGCCTATAACCTGCGCGAAAGCCTGCCCTGTGCCACAGCCCATGCCGAACTCTTAGCTATTGAAAAAGCCTGCCGCGCCTTGAACCGTTGGCGCCTGACAGGCTGTACCCTTTATGTGACCGTCGAACCGTGCCCCATGTGCGCCGGAGCCATCGTCAACAGCCGTCTGGACCGCGTCGTCTACGGCTGCGACGACCCCAAGGCCGGCGCCGTGCGCTCCCTGTTCCACCTCGTCGACAACGACCGCCTCAACCACCGAACCGAAGTCACAGCCGGCGTCCGCGCCGAAGAATGTGCGGCCCTGATGAAAGATTTCTTCCGCCAAAGACGAAAGAAATAGTGGTTCGTGGCTCGTGGTTCGTGGTTCGTGGCTCGTGGTTCGTAGCTCGTGGTTCGTAGGGGCCGTCCTGTGAAGGCGGCCCGCTCATGGCTCCCCTGATAGGGGAGCTGTCAGCGCAGCTGACTGAGAGGTTTTCAACGCAACCTCTCCGGCCTTACGGCCACCTCCCCTATTAGGGGAGCCATAATCCGCATGGGCCATCCCAAGCCATTCTGACCCGTCAGGTGCCGACCAACGGAAGGCGCAGGACGGCTGCCAGGACGGACAGCCGTGGCTCATGGTCCGTGGCTCCCCTGATAGGGGAGCTGTCAGCGCAGCTGACTGAGAGGTTTTCAACGCAACCCCTCCGGCCTTACGGCCACCTCCCTATCAGGGAAGGCTGGTACGCAGGTATTCCCGGAAGGCGTCTCCCAGGTCTTCCCGGCGCAGGGCGTATTCGACAGTAGCTTTGAGGAAGCCCAGTTTATTGCCCGTGTCGTAGCTGCGGCCGCTGAAGGTATAGGCGTAGACCGCTTCCCGGTCGGCCATGAGGCGCAGGGCATCGGTGAGCTGGATTTCGCCGCCCTTCCCCGGCTGGACGCGGCGCAGGATTTCAAAGATATCCGGTGTCAGGATGTAGCGTCCCAAGGCAGCCAGGCGGCTCGGCGCTTCGCCGACAGCCGGTTTTTCGACCATGTCGATGAGCTTGACGACGCGGTCGTCGTCTGTCGGCTGGCCCTGGACGATGCCGTAGCGCGACACCAGTTCCTGCGGCACTTCCTGGCAGCCGAGCATGGTGGCCCCTAAGCGGCTGAAAGCTTCCATCATCTGCTTCAGCGCCGGTTTTTCCGGGTTGTAGATGACGTCGTCGCCCAGGAGGACGGCAAAAGGTTCATTATCGATGAACGATTCGGCACAGCGGATGGCGTCGCCCAGGCCGCGCATGTGTTTTTGGCGGATGTAGTGGACGTTGATCGACGAAATATCCTGAACCAGGTGCAGCAGCTGGTCTTTCCCCTGCTGACGCAATTGCAGTTCCAAATCGATATTAGTGTCGAAATGGTCTTCAATGGCCCGCTTGCCATGGCCGGTGATGATGAGTATTTCTTCGATGCCGCTCTGCAGGGCTTCTTCGACGATATACTGGATGACCGGTTTATCGACAATGGGGATCATTTCCTTGGGGATGGCCTTGGTGACCGGCAAAAAGCGCGTCCCATAGCCTGCCGCCGGGATGACGGCCTTACGAATTTGTTTCTGCATGATATCCTTCCCTTTCTACCGCAGCCAGGGCACTGGCAATGACGTCGTCCATGTCGTAATATTTGTATTCTGCCAGGCGGCCGCCGAAGATGACGTTGTATTCATGGCGGGCCAAGGCTGCATATTTACGGTACAGTTCCTGGTTGGCTTCATCGTTGACCGGATAATACGCTTCCTGGCCGGCCTGCCATTCGGCCGGATATTCCTTAGTGACATACGTCACAGGCTGTCTGCCAAATTCAAAATGCTTGTGCTCGATAGTCCGCGTATATGGCGTTTCCCGGTCGGTGTAATTCATGACTGCCACACCTTGATGGTTGACTTCGTTATAACGTTCTGTTTCAAAATGTAAGCCCCGATAAGCCAGATGGCCCAAGCGGTAGCCAAAATACTCGTCAATCGGGCCGGTATAGACGACTTTGCGGGCTACATCCAGGTATGACGCCCGTTCCCGGTTATAATCGACACCGGTCCGCACTTCGATGCCATCCAGGAGGGCGTCGATGAGGACGTTATAACCGCCTTTGGGAATCCCCTGATACTCGTCATCGAAATAATTGTTGTCAAAGGTATAGCGTACGGGCAGGCGCTTGATGATGAAGGCCGGCAATTCCTTACAGCTCCGGCCCCACTGCTTTTCCGTATAGCCTTTGATCAGTTTCGCATACACATCCGTGCCGATGAGGGAAATGGCCTGTTCTTCCAGGTTCTCCGGCTCCGTGATGCCCGCCGCCCGGCGCTGGCCTTCGATTTTGGCCGCTGCCTGTTCCGGCGTGATGATGCCCCACATCTTGGCAAAAGTATTCATATTGAAAGGCAGGTTGTACAGTTCGCCCTTATAATTGGCAACAGGCGTATTGATAAAATGATTGAATTTAGCGAACTGATTGACATACTCCCAGACCCGCAGGTCCGACGTATGGAAGATATGGGCGCCATAGCGATGGATATGGATGCCGTCCTTTTCTTCACAATAGACATTGCCGCCGACCTGGTCCCGCCGTTCCAGGACCAGGCACTGCCGGCCGGCCTTATGCATCTCGTGGGCAAAGACACAGCCAAAGAGGCCGCTGCCGACGATGACGTAATCGTACATAAAAACACTCCTCTTTCACCAGAATATAGGCAGCACATTTTCTGAAAGCGCTCCCCTGTTAGTTTGAAGTTTGACGTTTGACGTGATGGTCATAATTATTTTTTTACATCAAACATCAAACATCATTACATCAAACATCCTGGCACGCCTCGATGCCATACAGGCTTTCAGCCTGGCAGACGGCGCGGCGGATGGCTTTTTCTACGACGTAGGCCGCGATGGTGCCGGTCAGGCTCAATTCAGCCGAAACGCTGCCGACACTGGCTGCATAGAGGGAATCGCCGTCAGCCGTCGTATTGACGGGACGGATGGCGCGGACGATGCCGTTGCTGCCCAGGGCGGCGATTTTCTTGAGCTGGGCCTTGTCGAACCGCCCATTGGTGACGACAGCGCCGATAGTCGTATTGGTCGTCGTCCCGACGGCGCGCTGGGAAAAGAGGGTCGGCGTCTGCCCCGCTTCTTCCAGCATGACCCGCCGCGTGTCGGCAAAGCCCTGGCCGTCGCGGCTGCGCATGCCGGCCAGGATCTGCCCCTGTTCGTCGAGGACATCGCCGACGGCGTTGACGGCGACGACGGCACCGACCTGGAGGTCGCCGACCTGGACGGCATAAGCGCCGAGACCGGATTTCATCATAGAGTCCGGACCGCAGAGCTTGCCGACCGTCGCCCCTGTGCCGGCGCCGTAGCAGCCTTCACGGAAGTCCCCCGTTTCCGCTGCCTGGCAGGCCGCATAGCCCATGGCCGCATCGGGACGGACGTTGTCGCCGCAGCCCAGGTCATAAATGCACGACTCGACGACGAGGGGCACCTTGCAGATACGCGTATCGAAGCCGATGTGCTGTTCTTCCAGGTACTGCATGACCCCTGTCGAGGCATTGAGGCCAAAGGCGCTGCCGCCGCTGAGCAGGATGGCGTGGATGCCCGACGCAGCCGCCATGGGACTGAGGAGTTCCGATTCCCGGCTGGCCGGGCCGCCGCCGCGGACATCGACGGCGCAGGGCGCGCTATCGGGAAATACCAAGACCGTGCAGCCCGTGCCGCCTTGGCGGTCCTGCGCATTGCCCAGGCGGAAGCCATTCGTCCGGGCCATATCCATTATCTCTATTTCTTTCATCATGACACTTCCTCTTATTTCATCTTTTCAAAGTCTTTCCAGAGCATACTGGGCTGGATGCCCGTATTGTTCTGGTATTTACCGTGTTTATAGGTATCGTATTCCCCGTCGATATCGTGGTAGTAAATCTGGCAGATTTCGACATTGGGATAAATGCGGATAGGCTGGACGCAGAAGATTTCCAGCGTCCAGTAGCCGGCAAAGCCGACGTCGCCGAACCCGGCCGTGACGTGGATGAAGACGCCCAGGCGGCCGACAGACGACCGGCCTTCGAGCATGGGGATATAGCCATCGGTACGGGTATATTCGTTGGTCCGCCCCAGGTAGAGCTTGTTGGGCTGCAAGACGTAGCCCGACTTGGGAATATAGATGGTCGAAGCCGGATTGGGCTTGGCCATGTCTAATTCATTATGGTCATAGACCATGAGCTCGTTGTGCAGGGACAGATTATAACTATTGGGATTGACCCGTTCCGGATGGAAGGGTTCGATGATGATTTCCTTACCTAAATGCTTGACAATTTCCTTGCCTGATAAAATCATGAGTGCCACTCACTTTCTCTAGTAAATTCAACTCTTATGATATAGCAAAACCGGCTCGATGTCCACGGCGCGATGGGCCGGTTTTTCTTTCCCTGTCTCAAAGAAGTCTTCTACGTAGAAAGTGACTCTCTCCCCTTCTTGCGGGCGGACGCGGTACAGCGACGACGTGCGGAAATAGTACTGACTGCCCTCACGGTCCTTGAGGAAACCGGCCTTGCCGCCGGGAAGGATCCGCTCGATACGCCCTTTATGGCAGGTCTGTCCGGCATGTTTCCCGGCCATCCAGAATTGATGCAGGCCGTCCATCAAGTCCCGCCGGTTCGGTTCGGGAAAGGCATAGCTGTCGACTTTAGCAATGAGTTCGGCTTTGACCTTCCAGTGCTGGTCCTGCCGCACGTCCCGGGCCAGGAGATAATGATAATAGGCCATTTTCTCATAGCCGCCCATATTCTCCAGGGCCTGGGCGAACTGGACCAGGAAATTGACTTTGCCCTTAAATTCACCGCCGGCCAGAAAAGCCGACGCCCCGTAGCGGCGCATAGCCGCACTATCGCCTTCCGCCTGGGACGCAAAGAACAGGCCACGATAGAGGATCCAGTGCTGCTTATATTTCAGCAGATTTTCCAGGCGCTGCCGCCCTTCTGCGACCTGGCCCTGGCGCAGCTGGCAGAGGGCGATGCGGTAAGAGAACCAGATGTCATTGTCATGATGGAGCTGAGGGAAATAGTTCAGTGCCTGCTGGCACAACGTAATGCAGTCGTCATACTTTTCTTCCTTGACCAGGATGCGGCTCATGAGGGAGTACCACCGTTCCCGGTCCGACGCGATGACCCGTTCCCGCCCTTTCAAAGTCACGGCCTTTTCCTGGTCAGGCAGCTGGTCCGGGTCGAGGCGGCGCAGATAGGCACCCATGAGATTGGCCTGGCCGGGCTTGTTCTTGAGGACATCGACCATGCGCCATACGGCCAGTGCATACGGACTGTACGCTTCCTGCCGGCTGTACTTCAGGATGGCATCGACAGCGCGGCGAAAATCAGCTGGCGAATGGGTCCGTTCATCGAACTTCTGGATATACAGATAATAGAGACACCAGCAGTAAATCCCATGCAGGTTGGTAAAATCCGGAAAGGCAATCATGCCGGCCCGGGCGATTTCCCGGCCTTTCCGGTACTGCTTCGTCTTGCGCAGGGCATAGGCATAATAGTAATAATCCCAGCAAGTCCAAGACCCATCGGGAGCGGCCTTGCCGTACATAGCCAGGACCTCGTCATAACGACCGTCGCGGCAGGCCTGGCGGGCAGCAAAAGAATCCATGGAACCACCTCCGTATTTTTTCACAGCATTTCGTATAGATATGGGTATTATAACATGCAAAAAAGGAGCTGTCTAAAAAGACAGCTCCTTTTTTGGGGTTTGATGTATGATGTTTGATGTGCGTTACTAAATTTAACTGCATTGCTTCAAACATCAAACTTCAAACTATTTCCTAGCCACGGATCTTTTTGATCTGTTTTTCCAGTTCCGGCATGACTTCGAAGAGGTCGCCTACGATACCGTAGTGGGCGAACTTGAAGATCGGTGCATCCGGGTCTTTGTTGACGGCGATGATGAGGCCCGCATCCTGGATGCCCAGTTTGTGCTGGATAGCACCGGAAATGCCCAGGGCGATGTAAATCTTCGGAGCGATTTTCTTGCCCGTAATGCCGATCTGCCATTCATAAGGCGCCCATTCTTTATCGACGAGGGGTTTGGAAACACCGAAAGCAGCACCGATGCGCTGAGCAAAGGCCTGAACCGCTTTCATGCCGTCTTCGGTCTGGACACCGCGGCCGGCACCGACGACGATATCAGCCGTCGTGATGGTCAGTTCTTCCGCTTCTTTTTCGACCGGTTCAAAACCCGTTACCGTGACGGACGGAGCGACACCGGTGAAATCGACGCTTTCCTTGACGATTTCGCCAGTCCGGGACGGATCTGCCGGCGTGCCGTGGAAAATCTTGTCGCTGATCGTAGCCAGCTGCGGCCGCGTCGTCGTCTGGATCTTGACGAAGAGCTTGCCCGTATAAGCCGGACGGATCCAGGTCAGCGTGTCATCGTCGCCTTCAAAGCGGACGTCCGTGCAGTCAGCGACCAGGCCGACACCGAGCTGAGCCGACAGGCGGCCGCCGAGGTCGCGGCCATCGGGAGACCCGCCGATGAGGATGACACTGGGTTCATATTTTTCAGCCAAAGCGGCGATGGCTTTGGTGTACAAGACGGAATCATAAGCAGCCAGCGCGCCGTCTTCGACAGCGGCAACGGCATCGGCCCCGTAGGAAATAGCTTCCTGGCTGGCTTTCGCCGTATCAGCACCGGCGACAAAAGCGACGACTTTCTTGCCCTTGGCATCAGCCAGCTGACGGGCTTTGCCCAACAATTCAATGCTCAACGGGCTCAGGACACCGCCGGCGATTTCGATATATACGCAGATATTCTGTTTCAATTCCATAATTCAGCCCTCCTTACAGCAAGTTCTTGGCAGTCAGATCTTTGACGAGATTAGCCGCAGCGTCTGCCGGCGTAGCCCCTTCAATCATGACGCCGACCGGATTCGGTTCCGGTGCAAACAGTTCCGTGACTTTCGTCGCCGAACCGGATGTCCCGACACTTGCTGCATCGAGGCCCAGGTCTTCCACTTTCCAGACATCAAAGACGGCTTTCTTGGCAGCCATTTTCCCGCGGATCTTCGGAGAACGCGGCGTATTGCTCTTTTCCGTAACCGATACGACAGCCGGTACCTGTGCCTGGACGGTTTCGATGCCGTCGTGGTTCAGGCGCGTCGCCGTGATTGTCGAGCCTTCGACGCTGACCGAGTTGGCATAGGAAATGAGGGCCATGCCCAGGCGCTGAGCGATAGCCGGCGGAATCTGCCCGGTGTCGCCATCGGTCGAGCGCTTGCCCGTAAAGACCAGATCGGCACCGCCCAATTTTTCAATGGCTTTGGCCAAGACCAGGCCCGTTGCCAGCGTATCGGAACCAGCCATGCGTTCGTCCGAGACGAGGACGCCCTTATCGGCACCGACAGCAATGCCGTCACGCATCATTTCCCCGGCCAGGGCGTTGCCCATGGTCAGGAGCGTGACCGTACCGCCAACGGCTTCCTTGACAGCCACAGCCGCTTCAATGGCGTGTTTATCAACGGGGTTGAGCATCGACGGTGCGCCGACACGGACCAAGTTGTTATCTTTTGCGATTTCAATGTCAGAAATCGCAGGAACTTGCTTTACCAAAACTACAATATTCATAAGTAGGCCTCCTTTTTTTACGTCTTCTTATGTCACCTATTATACTCCATATTCAATAATTTATCAACGGATAATTGTTTTTATTTACGAATTCTATATCCAATTATTTTTTCTTTATATTTTCCTACACCGTAGCCTGCAAGGTCAAGAAAGTCAGCCATTAACAGCTTTCAAACAAATCGTCCAGCGTATAGAGGATGACATCCGGTCTGGGAGTCACCTCATAGCCGGCACGAGAAAAGAAGCCATAACGATAACAATCCATCCCAGTCTGACGGACCTGGCGGATTTCGGTTTCAATCATGGCATCCGTAATGGGCGTCTGCCGGAATTTGGCTTCGTAAAAGATGTAGCCTTTATCATCATGCGTAACGACATCGAATTCCCCATTCTTATGCTCTTTTGGCAAATCGTAAGAATAGGTCCCGATGGCATCGAAGATTTCCGGCAGACGTCCCTGCCGGTTCTGGCGGATCAGAAATTGCCGGCACAGCGATTCAAACCGCTTCGGTACGAAAACCCGTGCGAAATCGTCTGCAATATACCGGTCAAAAAAAACGTCCGGCGCCATGATTTGCCGTTGCGAACTATAAGGAAAGATATACCGATATTGAACCTCTCCCGCTTATAGAAGCGAGAGATTCTTGAGAAGGTTGCTGTTTAAGTTTCCTCCTGAAATCAGGATAGCCTTATTCTCAAAGGGCTGTCCAAAAGCCCCTTACACAGTCCCTCGAAATCGAGGTTCTGCTTACTTTTGCGGAGTATGTTGGCGGCGCCGTTGATGTCGGCATTAGCCATCCTGCCGTCGGCGAAACGGTACAGGCCGCGCCGGACTCGTTTCCCGCTGAACGTTCCTGTATAGGGGGCATCCGGCTGGTATACGGGAATGTCATCCAAATCCAGGCAGCTGGCCTGAGAGGTATACGATTCTTCCTGTTCCAGATAGGTTATCCCGTAGCGTTCACACAGGTGTTTCAAGGTATTGCGCAGATAGCTCAAATTGATTTGAGTGAAGTGCTGATTTGTCACTTTACCTAGTTTCAGTCCTCGTTTGAAATCGCGATTATAGCCGCAGACAATGGTCCCTATCTGATGACTGATGCAAAAATCGAGGATATAGCGGGCTGTCTTGCGAAGGATATCTTGCATCCGGCAATTGCGTTTTTTCGCTAACTGACAGAGCTGGTTCGTTGTCTTCTGGCCCTGCTTGGCGGCAATGCTTTGGAGTCTGGCTTTTCGTTTATTCCAATACTGGTTGATAGATTTGAGTTTACGACCGTCCATGAGGAACGACGTCCCCGTATTGGTAACGCAGGCGGCCAGATTGTCCAGCCCCAAGTCAATAGCCAGGACACGGTCTGGCAAGGTTTTCATCGGTTCTGGGTCCTGTAAGTAGCAATACTGAATCTTAAAATACCGTCCGTTATACATGGGACAGATGCGGACTTCCTGAATCGTCTTATCCTTCAGTCTGTCGGGAACAGGAATCCGAATCCGATGCCCGTTATGGCGTTTCGCATATTCCCGGCTCATCGGCACCGTCAGGAAACCCTTCTTAATGTTGATGGCGTTCGTCGACAAGACGAGAGGGAACCATCCTCCTTTTTCACGATAGTACGGCAGACGAACATCCTTTGAACCATAGTCACCTGACCTGACTTTCTGCAAAAGCCCGAAAAAAGAACGAAAACTGCGGTCGGCCATCTTCAATATCTGCTGGGCGACACCGGCCTGCAACAAGCCATAGTTTTCATTTTTCTTGCAGATGGGGTAATTTTTTTCGTACCGCAAGAATTGCTGGGTATCGAAGTAATGCTGCCGAATCGTATAGACCGCTACATTGTACAGGTTATTGCTGCATTGGCACATTTCCCGGAGCATCGTATAGTCTTGTTTCGACAAGCCGCGGATGACATTTGATTGCGTCAAGTACATCTAGGATTCACCTCCTCTGTTATCTACCATTATACCGTAGACGAAGTGAAAAGGCTAAGATGGAAAAGACATAGGGTGGATTTCGCAGGCATCGAACCTGCGAAATCCATCGCCATTCATCCCCTACCTAAGAGGAAGGAGTCTTCTGGCGAAACTACGATAAAAAGGCCGTTCCGATGACAAACAGGATAAGCGTTCAATCCACGCACCCGCGAAGGGTGCGACATATAGATTTTCCTTTGGGTTTTTCCAAAAATCGAAAAATTTCAATCCACGCACCCGTGAAGGGTGCGATTGGCTGGCCTGTCCGCCGTCGGCGCGGATCAACGCCATTTCAATCCACGCACCCGTGAAGGGTGCGACGATAGATTGTGCTAAGGAAATTGATTCTGTAGTATCGATTTCAATCCACGCACCCGTGAAGGGTGCGACCGACATGCCCCTCTTTCATGGCTTCGACGGTGAAATTTCAATCCACGCACCCGTGAAGGGTGCGACACCAGTTTATAAATTTAGCTAATTCTTGTAATCCAATTTCAATCCACGCACCCGTGAAGGGTGCGACCCGCAGCGGCCGTAGCATAGGCGTCGGAGCGGATATTTCAATCCACGCACCCGTGAAGGGTGCGACTAAAGCCAGGCCCCGGACGCCGAGCGTATTCATCAAATTTCAATCCACGCACCCGTGAAGGGTGCGACTACGCTGCCCGAAAATTCTTTCACCGGGCTCACGCTATTTCAATCCACGCACCCGTGAAGGGTGCGACTAAGTCGAGATGCTGGCCGCCCGCCACTGCGAGTAATTTCAATCCACGCACCCGTGAAGGGTGCGACACCGTCGATGGATTCTTCTCTTTGTTTGTCCGACGAATTTCAATCCACGCACCCGTGAAGGGTGCGACACGCGATTGTCGAGCTGGGAGAGCTGGCCCGCACGATATTTCAATCCACGCACCCGTGAAGGGTGCGACCTGATCTGCGTATCGACTGACGAGTTGACCTTATCCTATTTCAATCCACGCACCCGTGAAGGGTGCGACATCCCGTGCGACTGCCGGCGCCTGGTGATGGCGAATATTTCAATCCACGCACCCGTGAAGGGTGCGACGCGCATAATGTCCAACAAACACTTGATGTAATTTATATTTCAATCCACGCACCCGTGAAGGGTGCGACGCAGTCCCGGATGTTTTGTGGCTGCCACTCGATTTATTTCAATCCACGCACCCGTGAAGGGTGCGACTATTAGGTACAGAGAACACGACACAGGATAAGGTTAAATTTCAATCCACGCACCCGTGAAGGGTGCGACTTTACACAATATACATGGAATGTAAAGAAGATTCATATTTCAATCCACGCACCCGTGAAGGGTGCGACCAGCGTCGTCCGAGGCCGCCAGATCCTGCATCGCCTTATTTCAATCCACGCACCCGTGAAGGGTGCGACATGAATTGCGGGTTACAGACGTTTGACAGTAGCGGATTTCAATCCACGCACCCGTGAAGGGTGCGACTTGAAAGAAAAGTTTCCCGAAAACGACGACATTGTCTATATTTCAATCCACGCACCCGTGAAGGGTGCGACATGTTTGCCGTTGATTTCGGTCACACGTACTTTTGATTTCAATCCACGCACCCGTGAAGGGTGCGACCAGGCCTGCCAAAATGGCAAATGTTACGCAACGATTATTTCAATCCACGCACCCGTGAAGGGTGCGACCTACGTAATCCCTGTTCCGTAACGTATCCAATGATTTCAATCCACGCACCCGTGAAGGGTGCGACGACGCTTTAAGGGGGTGATAGACAAAGAGGTAAGAGATTTCAATCCACGCACCCGTGAAGGGTGCGACTCTCTCTAAGCCAAGAACAATATCGGATAACTGTATTTCAATCCACGCACCCGTGAAGGGTGCGACTTGCTAAGTTTTCATCAGGCATCAAAACCTGCATCGAATTTCAATCCACGCACCCGTGAAGGGTGCGACGGTATCGCCGTCGCCCGTGTCTTGCGGGATGGTCTGGATTTCAATCCACGCACCCGTGAAGGGTGCGACTTTTCGGGAATACATCAACAAAATCTTTATGCGTATTTCAATCCACGCACCCGTGAAGGGTGCGACGCTATTGAACGAGCGGCCCAGGTGATGCATGCGATATTTCAATCCACGCACCCGTGAAGGGTGCGACTCGGGCTGGTCCAAGCGACGGCCGACATTTTAGAATTTCAATCCACGCACCCGTGAAGGGTGCGACCCTGGACCAGCTGGAATGAAATCATGCGGGAATGGTTGATTTCAATCCACGCACCCGTGAAGGGTGCGACCAGTGAAGTAAATCTCAATCTGACACAGGCCAATTTGCTATTTCAATCCACGCACCCGTGAAGGGTGCGACCTAAAGACTCTCATTCCCCTTTCTGTATTTATCAGGATTTCAATCCACGCACCCGTGAAGGGTGCGACCCCGACATCCTGCGCACTATCACCTATAGCCAGTTATTTCAATCCACGCACCCGTGAAGGGTGCGACTCAGACAGATAAAGAAATGATTATCCACACATTGATTTCAATCCACGCACCCGTGAAGGGTGCGACCAACCGAAAAACGAGCCCACAATGGCGCCCAGCACATTTCAATCCACGCACCCGTGAAGGGTGCGACTCGATATGGGAAAGACAAGTCGTATACCCGTGAAATTATTTCAATCCACGCACCCGTGAAGGGTGCGACGCACTAATTGTGCTATCCGAGTACCACTTTTGATATATTTCAATCCACGCACCCGTGAAGGGTGCGACACCATGTTCCTCAACGTTTGTCAAGCACCTTTTTTATTTCAATCCACGCACCCGTGAAGGGTGCGACTCGGCACACCATACGGGCGACACTTACGGCGACATTTCAATCCACGCACCCGTGAAGGGTGCGACAAATCAACGGTTCCTTTACCTACGATAATCTGTTGATTTCAATCCACGCACCCGTGAAGGGTGCGACAGCCTTCAAATTGGCTCAGTCACTATCTGCTCTCTCATCAATCATATTGCGAACTGATTGAATAGCAGTTCAATTTTTGAGTCAATTCTCCGGGTATTGCTTATTTTTATAGAAATCAAGCCGGGTGCGAAGCTCTGATATGTTTTATGTGTGATACGGCTTCGCACCCCCTCTTTCCTACGTTTAAATCATCCGGGTACACGTAACGTGTTCCGGGATTTTGCTTTCATCTACGGTTACGTCATAGTCCGTATAGTTTCTGGGCGCGACGACGCCTTCTTTTTTCTGGACGTGAACAGTATCAAAAAGTTTATAGGCTGGAGCATTTCCCAATTCACTATCGTGTTTGAATACGATGAGTTCGCGCACAGCCATATTCCCTCTGGCAGCGGAATGGTCGTATTCGAACATATTAATGATGGCTTTCCATAAATACTGTAAATCGTCTTCACTGAAACCGGTCACTTTCCGTGCCAGGTTGGCTGATACATAGCCGTCTACGCGGTATAACGCATAGGGAATGATATATTTTCTGCCGATTTCGGTGTTCTTGTTTTCCGCATCTTTTTCCGTCGTGATGGCGACACGGGTAATGGTGACTTCCTGTGGTACGATAGGATCAATGCTGCGGGCAAAGCCTAACTGAACGGGACCGCGGACTTGGCCGCAATTGAGTGCACTCTTGACAAAGGTCGTCATGACGGCGCCAAAGGTACGGATGTCAAAGAAATTCTGGCACATAAAGTCACAGATTTTACGGTCCAGTTCCGGATCATCTTTTTTCATCTTTTTTATATCCGTCTTTTCATCAATGCCCACGTAGGTTAACGCTTCTTTGTCACTGCGCTGCAAAGGAACGCCTTCTTTGACGTAAATGCGATAGCCAGGCTGGTCTTCGCAAATCGTTTCAATGCAATTGCGTATCTTACGCTTCAAGCAGACATCGGTAACCAGGCCGTATCCGGTTTCCGGGTCTACGCGCGGCATATTGCCGGCATCGGGATCTCCATTGGGATTGCCATTTTCTACGTCAAACAGGATGGTAAATTCATAGCGATTCTTAATGGGTTCGGACATCTTATTTTTCCTCCTTTTTCATATACCGTTTCTGGGTCTGATGGTAATAGCCTAAAATAAATAAGCCTTGATCGTTCAAATTCATCCGCGCCGGAATAGGCTGGCCATTCATCTCGATTTTCCCTTCCAATTCTGTGACCATTTTTTCAAGAGTAATTTTTAAGCCCTTTCTATCATTCAATTTGCGTAAATGGTGGTTGGCCATTTTCAATAAAACAGGAAACACTACACCCGGTGTAGCAGCCGCACTATTAAAGAACCGATCCTTAATCGTGCTGTTGATATCGGGATTGGCTTCTTCCTGAATCTGTTCCAATACAGAGAACAGTCGGCCTAATACATAGGCCGTATTCGTACTTTCTTCATTCAATGCCACAGTTACTTTCTCTCCTTTCGGAAAATTCTTCAATAAACAAGCCTTGATGATGGCGGCTTTTTCGGCACTAATTTTATAGATATGCTTATCTTTATCATCCTGGTCTGCTTTGACTCTCAACATGACGCTATTGTATAAAGCCTGCGGGTAAGGCGTATCCGAGAGGATGCTGCGCATCACAGCCCCTGCCAGAAGCGGGGATGCTGCTTTATCTTTACTTTTTTTATTTACCGTTTCCCCCAACAGTCTCCATAATGGCAGGTAGGCCCGATGACGCTGAGGCATAACGATTTCCAGTCTCTCATAATGCCTGCGCACATGGTCGATAAAATAACCGAATGTGTCCTGCAAGAAAAAGCGGACCGAAAGCCTTGCCGCATTGGGAGACAGTCCCAGGATATAAAAAGGCGTATCCGGGTGGATGGGGACACCGTGAAAATCAAAGGGCATCCCGTTTTGGATATGCGAAAACAAGGCATCCAGGGTCTCATCGTCGATGGCATCGTCATCTTCAAAAACGGCGCTATGAAGCAAATCCTGATAAGCTTCTTCCCCATCGGCTGCCCAATAGACAACGGTCGTATTGCCAATGACCTTACAGTGCTTTTCATCGGCAATAAGCTGATTCAATGCCGTCGTATAGGCAAAAGCGGCATGTTCGCTGACAGGTGCATTATAGCACTGCCCCCCTGAATGACCGTATGATTCAAAAGCATCTGCGTTGAAAGATACTAAGGAAGCTCCTGAGGACTGAGCGCCGCGGACGCCTTTGATATTGGGATGGATGCGGGCAATGGGAGCTATTTTCCCCGTGACCAAACACTGCCCTTTGACAGCATCAGCAGATGGCTGATTATAATGGGCATCCCAGGCAGCCCTGATGGTTTCATCGTCTTTAACAAAGACACCTTCGACGGCATACATTACATTGGCTGTCAACAGGTTGGTGGCCAGATAGGGTTTCAACACGGGATGATTTTCTGCTGTTTCCGGCTTCCACGTCGTAAAGAACCGCTTCAATGCCTCTGCTGACGGCGTGTGGACAGCTTCTAAGATATCCAAATGATATTTTTTCATCGCTTCAAAACAAGCTATACTCCGTTTTTTCTCTTTTTCCCATTTAGCTGCCGCATCTTCTGCCATATCCGCTGTCTTCATGTCTTTAGGCAGCCCCAGGCAATAAGCGGCATTGGCCCACAGGAACTGCGGCCGGATACCCGATGATTTTTTCACGCCTTCCGGCAGCATATGGACCGTAGGCACGGATACCGTCTTTTTTCCCCGCATCACTTCTTTTTCTAAGGATAGGATTCCGATGACTTCGCCCTGCTGATTCAGATTGACAGCATAGGAAATCTTATAGTCCCCCCACCCCGGCTTGGCAATAGCTCCCTGCCGGGCTAAGGTTTCATAATACGCTACCAACGATTGTAAAATCATGAGTGCACCTCACAATCCCGCAAATCCAGGACCCCATTATGTAAGGTCGCTTTGAAGAACATAGGCCGTATGTGCTGTAAATCGGAATAATCCATGTCATACAGCATATAGCCTAATTCCTTATCTTCCCCGGCATAGGCTGTCGGCACACTGTCAAATTCGTATTCCCGGAAATTGACAGGAAACTCCCGGCAGCCAAAATAAGGCGTATGATAACATTGTCCCCGCTTCAAGCGGCGGCGGATGATATCCTGGAACTTTCCAGCATTGTCAGAAGCATTGGCCTTATCGGTCAGTTCAAAATGCGCTTCGATGACATAATGCACCTTGCACAGTACCATAGAAGCCCGCTGCTGGATTTCTTCTTTCGTACTCAAATACAAGTCCACATTTTTCTTAGTCATCGCCTGCTTGGCCGCTCTGGCGCTGGCCTTTGCCTTGACTTCATTGCGGCGGATATTGGTGAACCGGATAGGACTGAGGACATAGATTTTATCAATAATCCATTTGAGTCCGGGATGCCAATAAATCGCCTCAATAATGCCTCGTGCCGCAGACGGCGTCATGACATCATAACTGACGCGTTCTGTTTTCATTTCCGGCCGGGAGAATAAGGCATAATCTCCCCAAACTTCTACTCGTATTGCCATATCATCATCTCCCTAATTTATAAAAAGATGCCTATTCCATCTTCCATATTGACGACGAGCCCCGTATCCGGATCATATGCCGCCGGATCCGTTAGTACATACAATCCAAACTCCAACGCTTCCAGCTTATTCGTTTCCTCTAGTTTCCTGAACTGATTCTCATAGACGCCGACCATATATTGATTCGCCTTACGGAGTATGGACCGGCTGCAAACACCGCTTCTCAATTGTGCCAGGATTTTCTGGTTGTCCAGGTCATCATCTATGGGAATAAAAACGGTCCGGCTGTCTTCTTCTATCAGTTTGAAATCTTTTGCAATCTCTGTAAAGGCCGGTTTATTCATTTCTAATCGTTTTAACACATCTTTACTGTCCAGCTGGTCTTCGCCAAGCGTATAATGGAGCTGGTCGAAATACGCTTTAATACTCTCTGCACTGGCTATGTCGGCATGGTCCTTCGCCACCATCTGGGTTATTTCGATAGGACGCCGCACGAAAGCCGGAATCCGGTTCATAGGTTTAGGCAAATCATAAATAGATACGATGCTGTCTTCTGTCCGCTGTTTCCCCTCCCGATTGCAGCGGCCGCCGGTCTGTATGATACTATCCAGGCCCGCAATTTCACGATAAACAACAGGGAAATCGACATCGACACCAGCCTGGATCAAGCTGGTTGAAATGACCCGGCAGGGCAAACCATCCTTAAGGCGTTGACGGATGATGGCTAAGACGCGGCGCCGATGAGCCGGATACATGAAGGTCGACAAATGATAACATCCATCGCCCGCCATCAGCTGATACAAGTCCCGGGCATCCTTCTTGGAATTAGTGACACACAAGACCTGCTCATGCTCTTTCAGCTGCGCTGCCAAGGATTCCAAAGAATCTACATCCATGAATCGATAAGTGACGCGCCTGAAGAATTCATACAGCCCTTGTGTATCCGGGCAGATTTCCCGCACTTTCAGGCCTTCTCCAATCCGGGAAAAATACGTTTCCAAACTCGGCTGCGTTGCCGTACACAATACTGCCGTACAACGATAATTAGCCACCAATTCGCCCATGCTGCGGATGCAAGGCCGCAAATAAGGCTCAGGGAGCATCTGTGCTTCATCAAAGATGAGGACGCTATTGGCAATATTATGTACTTTGCGGCACCGGCTGGTCTTAGCCGCAAAGAGGGATTCAAAAAACTGCACATTTGTCGTCACAATGACGGGCGCATCCCAATTTTCAGTCGCCAGCTTTTTGCGGTTCAAGCCATCATCTTCCTTTTTGTCATCGTCGTAATTTTTATCGTAATCTTTATCGTAATCGACATTCATATGGTGTTCGATGACGTTACCATCCCCTAGAATATTACGGAAAATATCGGCAGTCTGTTCAATAATCGAAGTATAGGGGATGATATAAATAATCCGCTGTTTCTTGTATTTTATAGCATGTTTCAAGGCAAAAGCCAAGGAAGACAAGGTCTTACCGCCACCGGTCGGAACGGTCAGACTAAACATACCTGGCTCTTTTTCAGCCGCATCCAGACATTGCTGATAAATTTCCTGCCGTTTTTGATTGATAGGCGTAGTGGGTTTTCCAAAAGTTGCATAATACGCGAAAAATAAATCGTGAAGTTCCTGCATCGTCGCGAATCCGCCGCGCTGCACTTTGCCATCGTTTACGAATCGCTCCGTATCCAAAAAATCGGCATCGACTAAACAGGAAAAAAGCATGCGGATGAAGAAGGAATAATAGAACTGGTCTTTTCCGTATAAAAAGGCCGGCGCCTTGCGAATCGGTACGGGTTCAGGCAGTTCCTGGCGATAAGCCGAATAGTCCAGTTTGCCCTTCAATTCTTTTTTCAGCCGCCCCATCAGGGTACCGTCAGTAACGTCCGAGAATTTCGTTCCCATATTGAGGAGACCGCTGTGATGGCTGGCAATACAGAGAGCCAAAGGTACATTCTTTATTTTCTTCATCAGCAAGGCACCGGCTGTAGAATGATCGACCAGCGGCCCATCTTCCAAGATCCGTCGCTGGAAAGCCGCACTATATTTCCCGATGTCATGATATAATCCAGCCATCCTTCCCCATTCGGGCGCATCAAACACACTGGCAAATCGTTCGGCCAAAAGGCTGGTCCCTTTTAAATGGTCTATCAGCAGTTGCTGTCGTCCCTCTTCGCTAGTATGCCCAATATAGTTTCCCATCTTCATGCCCCTTTCCCTGCAATTTTGTGAATTTTACAATTCGTTTTTGATATCTTCAGTATACTCCCTTTAGCCTGGATAGTCAATATTATATTTCTGTAATGTTGATTAGTAAAATATCACTCCTATTCCTTTCCCTTCTGCCGCCAATAGGCCGCTTCGACCGTGTCTTTTTCTACGCCTTCGCCTTTTTCCAGGGCATGGGCATAATTCTTCATGCCTTCCTTGTACCCGGAAGCCGCCGACCGGGCGAACCAATAGACGGCCTGGCAAAGGTCGTGGCGGACGCCGTGACCGTCGCGGTAGAGTACGCCCAGGTTATTCTGGGCCGGCCCGTCTCCGGCCATGGCGGCCTCATAGTACCAGTTGGCTGCCAGTTCCCAGTCCTGCGGGACACCGCGGCCCGTTTCGTAAAGGTATCCCAGGTTGTTCTGGGCAATGGCATTGCCCTTTTGGGCCGCCTGGGCATACCAGTAGGCGGCCTTGTCATAATCCCGCGGGCCGGCATAGCCGAACTGGTACATGATGGCCGTATTGCACTGGCCGTCGGCGTCATCATGGCGGGCAGCCCGGCCGTACCAGTGCAAAGCCAGTCCATAATCCTGGGGCAGGCCGTTCCCCGTTTCGTAGAGATGGCCCAGGTTGTTTTCGGCCGTGCCATACCCCTGATTGGCCGCCCGGCGGTACCAGTACACGGCCTGTTCCATGTCGGCATCCGTCCCCAGTCCGTGTTCATACTGATAGGCCAGGTTATACTGACTGGCCGCGTGTCCTTCCTGGGCAGCCCGGTGGTACCAGTACAGGGCCTTCTTATATAAAACATCTTTATATTCTATATCGGCATCGAAAGCTTCAAAGAAATAATCGTCGCCCATAGCGCATTGGGCAAAGGCGTCGCCTTCAAATGCTTTCCGTTCTTTTTCATCCATAAGTGCGTCTCCTTCCTGACAGATTAAGTGTAGCGAAAGGCCCCTTCCTTTGTCAAATATATTTTTGACTTTTCTTCTTTTGACCTATTGACTTTTTGACTTTTAACGGTATAATGATACTAGAGCTTGAGGAAAGCTCCTAAGAATGATTACTTCCACCATAAGTAAGGAGGTCTTAATTATGGGAAACGAAAAATATACGCAAAAGGTCATCGAAGCCTTCCAGTCTGCCCAGCAGATCGCCGCGCTCCATTATAACCAGGAACTCTCATCGGTCCATATGCTCATGGGCTTGACAAAAGAACCGGAAGGCCTGCTCAACACGATTTTCTCGGAATGTCATACCGACGTCCCCATGCTCCAGGCCCGCTTGGAACAGTTACTGAAGAAGATTCCGTCCGTCAAGGGCTCCAGCCAGTTGTCCATGTCAACGGAAATGGTCCGTGTCATCGGCAAAGCCCAGCAGTTAGCCGACTCCATGCACGATGAATACATCAGCACGGAACACATCCTCATGGGTATCGTCAGCGAAAGCGACGACGAAGTCCAGCAGTTGTGCCGTGAATTTGGCCTGACCCAGGACAAGATCATGAGTACCATCAAGGCCAACCGCAAGGCCAACGTCAACAGCGATAACCCCGAAGAAAACTACAAGGCCCTGGAAAAATACGGCCGCGACCTGACCGCCGCTGCCCGCCAGAACAAACTGGACCCGGTCATCGGCCGTGATGATGAAATCCGCCGTACCATCGAAATCCTGTCCCGCCGTCGTAAGAACAACCCGGTCCTCATCGGTGAACCTGGCGTCGGCAAGACGGCTATCGTCGAAGGACTGGCCCGCCGTATCGTCAGCGGCGACGTCCCAGAATCGCTGAAGAACAAGACCCTCTACTCCCTTGACATGGGTTCCCTCATTGCCGGTGCCAAATACCGTGGCGAATTTGAAGAACGACTCAAATCGGTCCTCAATGAAATCGCCAAATCCGACGGCCAGATTCTCCTCTTCATCGATGAAATCCACACCGTCGTCGGCGCTGGCGCATCCGAAGGCTCCATGGATGCCGGCAACATCCTGAAACCGATGCTGGCCCGTGGTGACCTGCGCTGCATCGGCGCTACGACCCTCAATGAATACCAGAAATACATCGAAAAAGATGCCGCTTTGGAACGTCGTTTCCAGCCGGTCATGGTTGACCAGCCGTCTGTCGAAGACACAATCACCATTCTCCGTGGCCTGAAAGAACGTTACGAAGTCCATCATGGCGTCCGCATCCGTGATAAAGCCCTGGTCGCTGCTGCCGTCTTGTCGGACCGCTACATTTCCGACCGCTTCCTGCCGGATAAGGCCATCGACCTCGTCGACGAAGCTGCCGCTAAACTGCGTACGGAAATCGAATCCATGCCGACGCCGATTGACGAACTGCGCCATAAGATCATGCAGCTGGAAATCGAAGAACAGTCCTTGAACAAAGAAACGGACGACGCTTCTAAAGAACGTCTGGCTAAAATCACAGAAACGAAGAATGAACTGAAAGAAAAGGAAAGCAAGCTCAAAGCCCAGTGGGATAAAGAAAAACAGTCCATCCTGCGCACGCAGGGCTTGAAGAAAGAAATCGACGCCGTCAAAGGGGAAATGTCCAAAGCCGAACGCAACTACGATCTGGCCAAGGCTTCGGAACTGAAGTACGGCAAACTGCCGGAACTGCAGAAACAGTTGAAAGAACAAGAAGCTTATTTGGCAGAACATCAAGATTCGCAGCTCCTCAAAGAAGAAGTCGGCGAAGAAGATATCGCCCAGGTCGTCAGCCGCTGGACCGGCATCCCGGTCACCAAGATGATGACCGGCGAACGGGAAAAACTCCTGCACCTCGACGAAACGCTGCATAAACGGGTCGTCGGCCAGGACGATGCCGTCCGCGTCGTCAGCGATGCCATTATCCGTGCCCGTGCCGGTATCAAAGACCCGAACCGTCCGATTGGTTCCTTCATCTTCCTCGGCCCGACCGGTGTCGGCAAGACCGAACTGGCCAAGACCTTGGCAGAAGCCCTCTTCGATGACGAACGCAACATCATCCGCATCGATATGTCGGAATACATGGAAAAACATACCGTATCCCGTCTGATCGGGGCTCCTCCGGGATATGTCGGCTATGATGAAGGGGGCCAGCTCACGGAAGCCGTCCGCCGTCGTCCGTACAGCGTCATCCTCCTCGATGAAATCGAAAAGGCCCATCCGGATATCTTCAACGTCCTGTTGCAGATTCTCGACGATGGCCGCCTGACCGATGGCAAAGGCCGTGTGGTCAACTTCAAGAACACCATCATCATCATGACCAGTAACCTCGGCTCTCACGAAATCCTCGAATCGAAGGACTACGACGAAGCCAATGCGAAAGTCCGCGAACTGCTCAAACAGTACTTCCGTCCGGAATTTCTCAACCGTGTTGACGACATCGTCGTCTTCAAAGCGCTCCAGAAAGACCAGGTACGCAACATCGCCGCTATCCTCTTGGAACGCCTCGGCAAGCGTCTGGAAAAACAGGTCAAGATCCACCTCACCTGGACCGACGAAGCCTTACAGGAATTGGCAGACAAAGGGTTCGACCCGCAGTTCGGTGCCCGTCCGCTGCGCCGCCTGATCACGCATACCGTCGAAACGGCCCTGAGCCGCGACATCATCGCCGGTACCATCCGCGAAGGCGATACGGTCACCATCGGCTACGATGGCAACAACTTCACCTTCACGCCCATGCGTGTCCATGCCGCATGAGCTAGTGGCTCGTGGCTCGTGGCTCGTGGCTAGTGACTGGCGCACAAAGGACTCGTTCCTGATGTAAAAAAAACATCGGGAACGGGTCTTTTTTTCTGTTTACATCGGCCCGAAAACAGTATATAATAAGCTGTAACTAAGTAACGGGTGGAGATTATGAACAACACATTAGGAAAACATGTACTCATCGATTTTTATAACTGCAAAGCGACCTTTACGGAAGCCGAAGACTTGCAGCCCTTGGTAGAGCGTGCTTTCGACCTCGTCGACACGCCTGTCGAAGGGATTACATTCTTCCATATCGACGACGAACTGACATGCATTGCCGTTTCCGGCAACGCCCATATTTGTATTCACGCCTATCCGACCCTGTCCTACGTGGCAGTGGACATCTACAGTTTTAATATCGATCTCAAGACGAGCCAGATCATGAGTGCCTTGAAAGTAAACCTGCGCTCAGACCGCATCAAGGCGACGAGTATCCGCCGCGGCGATTTCGGCTCCATCCGCGACATGCGCCCGAAACGCAAGTCCAAGATCACTACAGCACGGCGCATGAAGAATACCGGCGCCCGTATCAAGAAGACGAGTGTGAAGATGTTCAACATCCTCCGTCATCCCCAGAAGGTACGCCGGTCGCATCGGACGACGAACAAGTAACACGTTTGCAGACGAAAGGGTTTGTTGGTCATGTATATGGTATCCCTGAAACAAGCTGCGGGCATTGCCCGGGAAGAAATGACGTCCCTCGACGCCATTACAGCGGAATTGCTCAATTTCATACAGTTGAAGAGCCAGCGCTTGTATATGCATTCCTTACAGGTCGCCAACTACAGTGTCAGCGTCGCTGCCAAATTGACGCTGCCCAAGAGTGAAATCGAACAGGTCAAATATGCAGCCCTCCTGCATGACGTCGGCCTGCTTTTCGTGTCCAATACCCTGCTGGCCAAGATGCCCTACCTCAACCGCTCGGAAAAGGCTCAGTACAAGCGCCACGCCGCAGGCGGCGGCAACATGCTGGAAAACATCCCCTGCTGCCAGGACATCGTGCCTTATATCCGCTATCACCACGAACACTGGGACGGATCGGGCTTCCCCAAACACCTGCGCGGCGCCAACATCCCCTTGGGAGCCCGCATCATCGCCGTCGCCGATTACTACGACATGATCATCAATCCGTCGGCAGAATTTTGGGCCAAGACAAAAAAACAGGCCGTCCGCGAACTCTTCAGCGCGTCGGGCCTGCTCTTTGATCCGGAAGTCGTCAAGGCTTTTATCGAAACATTAGGTTAATAACATTCGTAATCAAAAAGCGCTGTCGCACGAAGACAGCGCTTTTTGATGTAGTGCCCCCAATAAGTTAGACCAAAGTGTAGTAGCGATATTGCTGCTACACTTTTATCCAGACAGTTGTCTTTTCGTGACATGCTTTGAAATATATGTTCTTTCTTCAACGTTTTTACATAGTCTTTCATTTGGTACGCCCATCCCTGAGCCGAATGGCACGTCCTACGGAAAGGACAGTCTGCGGTAATGCGGTCACTACCATACATTTTTCCGCCGGCAAACCGGACCAGCCGCTTCCCTTCATGGAAATCGACATGAGCCGATAAATCTGCTGGTTTCGGAACCGTCAAAAGAGCATGGTCGGTCCGTAGTTCGTAGGGGCGCCACGTGGGGCGCCCGCTCCAGTCTATGTACGATTTCCAGCCCGGTTTACCAGGAGAATCATCCAACGGCCTAACGAAGCACCCACGAAAAGCTGGTTTAGCTTCCTGTCATTTCGCCCTATTGTCTCCAGGTAAAGGATTGACATGCCATAGTCCTATCTTTTTAGGGTCGCAGGAAAAAGACGCCGGCCAGGCACAGGATGATGCCGATGATCTGCCGGGGCAGCAGGACGTCTTTATACAGCAGGACGCCGATGCCTGCTAAAAGGAGCGCTACGCTGACATTAGCCAGGAGGGAGGCCATACTGATTTTCCAGCCAGCCCGGTATAATAGGATATAGCCAAATTCGACGGCGACCAGCGTCAGTCCCCAGGCAGCACTCGCCCAGTTCAAGGCCGTCAGGTCCTGCCGAAGCGAAGTGCCTGTCACCACGTAAGCAGCAGCACACAGGAGAAAGCTGACCAGATAAGTCACGCTGAGGGCCAGGAAAGGCGGGGCTGCTGTCGGCGTCGCCTTGGCTACCACATGATAGCCTATGTTGCCAAGGACAACGATGAAAAAAGGAATCCAGTAGGTCAGACTCATTCTCTCAGCTCCTTTTCCATATGGATGTGAGGACAATACTCATCCAGATATTCATCACCCGACGCGGTAAATCCCAATTTTTCATAAAAAGGACGTACCCGGACCTGAGCTGACAGAGCCAGCCGTTTCACCTGGCGGCCGCGCAGCCAGGCTTCCGCTTCCCGTACCAGCCACTCCCCGTACTGCCTGCCCCGGCAGGACTTCCGCACGGCCAGCCGGCCCAATATATACACTTCCGGCTGATCGGATGAAAAGAGACGGCAACAGCCAGAGGCCTGCCCATTTTCATATAATACCAGATGCCAGGCCCTTGAGTCGATTTCGTCAAATTCATGATGAAATCCCTGTTCTTCTACAAATACCTCCTGCCGGATAATCCGGGCATCCTGTGAAAGTCCCTGCTGCATATGCATTTGAATCATGATAATTCCTCCTAAAAAAACAGGGGTACCCAGGAATTGTCTTATAGCATGCAACCATACCGTACCTACGACAACTCCCAGACACCCCATTTCTCCTGTCCGGTGACAGAAGCGGTGTTCCTATGAAATTAGCATCATTCTAACATATTCTGCCCTTTCCGTCAATACGATTCGCCAGCACCCGTCATACCCCCAGCTGATGACAGAGCCAGGCAATCAGGACCAGTACCAGCAGGTAAGCCAGGTTGAGCTGGGTGAATAGTTTCAGATACCCTGCCTGCTGTCGGGGACAGGCCCGGACGTACATGCCATAGGAAATGAGGCTGGCCATGGAGGCGACCAGCGTCCCCAGGCCTCCGATATCGGTTCCCAGCAGCAAAGCCGCCGCATCATCAGTAAACCCCGACAGGAGGACGGCGGCCGGCACATTGCTGATGACCTGGCTTGCCAAAAGGGCCATGAGGAACTCATGACCGTCCAGATATCCCGTCAACAGGTCCCTGAAGCCAGACAGCTGGCTCAGATTGCCTATGAGGATGAAAAAGGCCACAAAAGTGCCCAAAAGCCGGTAATCGGCGTAACGGAAATACCGTGGCCGCGTCAATGCCGTGACGACCACGACCAAGGCCAGGGCCAGACGATAGTCGAGCACATGCGCCACAGCGAGCAGGGAAAGGAAAAACATCCCGCCCAAAATCCAGAGCTGCCGCGACGGAGCCAATACAGGCAGATTCCGTGTCCGCCGGGCCGCCAGCCGCACGGAAATGGGAATCGGCGTTCCCGGCAAGCGGAACAGGGACAGCGCCAGCAACAGGAAGGATACCAGGGTATAGGGCAGGAGCAACAGCAGAAACGAGGACAGATCCATGGCATAGTAAAAATAAAGATACAAGTTCTGCGGATTGCCTACGGGCGTACACATACTGCCCAGATTGGCCGCCAGCGTCTGGAGGACGATGACAAGTGCCATTTGCTTCTCACTAGCCACTTTCGGCAGGGCCATCAGGGAAAAAGGCACAAAGGTCAAGAGCGCCACATCGTTGGTCACCCACATACTGACAAAAAAACAGGCAAAGACCAGGACCGCCGCCAGTTGGCGCATCGTCCCCAGTCGGAGCAAGAGACGCGCCAGCACGGCCGCAAAGACACCGCTTTCCCGCAAGCCGCCGATGACGACCATGAGGCAGAACAAAATAGCCAGTACAGGCACATTGATATACCCGGCATAGGACGCCGAAGGCGGTACGGCCAGCATCGACACCGATGCCGCCACTACCGCCAGGACAAGTACCAGATTCTCTTTGAGTACTGAAACGACAGATTTCATGCTATGACCTCAATCGAGCTGCTTCCCATTTTCACTGCGGACCTGGGCCGACACGAGGAGCGTGAAGACGCCGGTACCGCCAATGATATTGCCCAAGCCTGTCGGCAGGAGGAAGCGGAAGAAATAATCGTACAGGTCAGAACCACCCATGAGGACGTCATAGGCGGCTTCACAAGAGCCGACGACGACATGGGCAAAGTTGCCGATGGAGATGAAATAGGTAAAGGTCAAGATCGTAAAGAAAGCGAAGCTCCGCGACATAGGCATAATCCAGACAATAGCGGCGATGAGCATACCTGCCGGGATGCCGCGCATGATGTTGTCCATCGCGTCCGGCGCCATGATGTGATGCGACACGGTCAGGAGACACTGCGTAATTTCCGGCGTCGTAAAGACCGGGCTGGACATGAAAAGCGCCGCAATGGCTGTACCGACGATATTGGCGCCGAAGACGATGCCCCACAAGCGCAGAAGTTTCCGAAAATTTTCCCAGCAAGGTACGCGGAAGACAGGAATGACCGTCGTAATCGTATTTTCCGTAAAAAGCTGCAATCGCCCGAGGATGACGATCAAGAACCCCGTCGTATAGCCGAAGCCCGTAATCGCCCCCGTCCAGGGAGCCTGGCCGACATAGACATGGATGATGGACCGGAAATAAAACGAAAACGAAATCATCAAGCCTGCCGCCAAGGCCGACAAAATCAAAGGCCAGGCCGGCCGTTCCAATTCCATCTCGCCATCGTGGCGGATGATTTCAAAAATAAGATTCGGTGACAATTTCTCATGCTCTTCAACAATGACACGCATCTTCTGGTCTTCTGACTGCTGACAAGAAAAATCACAGTCATGATTACAACGTTTAATCATAGATTCCACTTCTTTCTGACATTTTTCTTTCATTATACCATGTTTCTTGCCGTGATAGCAGTCGGTAGATTTTCTGCAAAATACATGACCAGCGTAACAAAGTGCCGCATTGCCCTGGCTGGCTATGCGGCACTCTATGCAGAATCGGATTTAAAGATTTAGAATGGCCGACAAGGATGACCGGTCATATTTGCAGTTTATTCTTTAGGGGCTATCAAGTATTCTTCCATGTCATCAAAAAAGCCTTCCCTGATCATCTTCTGAACCTTGGGCGTTTTAAACACTTCTTCAATAGGAGTATCCCATTCACCCGAATTGCGTACCCTATAATCAGATATTCTGGCTAATAATTCTCTTTGAGCATCTTCAGGAAAACTTTTCCAGGTGCCATCTTCAAACCATTCTTCCAGAGATTCTATATCCGCTCTTTTTATATCTTCTACGGTCATTATCAGACTTCATCCCCTGTCAGAATCGCATAGGCTTTTTTATACTTTTCCACCCGTTTCAAATCCTTGTCTGTTACGTTCGGCAGACGGGTTAAATCCATATTATTTCTTAAATCAGCCTTCTTGACAGCAATCGCTAACGGATTACCAGATTTTTTTACTCCCCGTACATAGTCCAGATAGGGTACCTTATCATCATGGGTCAAAAGAGAAACGGCATCGGCTACCTCTTTTCCGAACAATGAAGAAAGAGTTTCCTTCGTCATCTCCGTATCCTCTAAGGTATCATGCAACATACCGACTACAGCATAGTCTTCTCCCAAAGGCAGTACAGCGTTAGAAACCGACGTTAAATGGCACATATAAGGTTTTCCCGCCTTATCAGTCATACCAGCGTGATATTTTTCAGCCACTTCAGCTGCTAAAGAAAGTTTTTTACCCAATGCTACCAATCCTCTTTCCCTAATTCATGGAGAACATCAATCTCATCTTCCTAATCCCAAAAACCATCTCTATTCATACGTATCACCTCACATATTCATTATAACATATTTAATTCTGGCTCCAATGGATTATCCAGATATACGGTCTATACGAAAACTTATACTTTATCTTCCCCTTTTGCTACAGGAATATACACCTTTTTCAATGAGATGGCACGCTGGTATGTTTCATCCAGACCTTCATAGTATTTCAAGACTAAATTCACTAGTTCTATCCCATTAATACCTCTAATAATCGGATTAGCCTTCAAAAACTTTTTAGCACTTTTCGTATAATCGGATAGGGAAACAAAAAGTCCATAATCGCCTGGCATCATGGCCCCTTTTAAAGATTGAATTGTCGTTTCTTTTATATCTCCATCTTGACTTTTTACTTGAACGGCGATACGTGGTGGCAATTCATCTTTATAGGCAATAATATCGATGCCGCTGTCACCCCCATGCGGGGAAACTGTCGTTCTGTATCCCATAGCATTGAGTAAGCTAGCTACAAAATTTTCTAAATCATACCCTTTAAATTGGCGGCTGATTTCTTTGAGAATATAATCCCGGGTATTATTCATGATATCTTCAGCCGTTACACCAACCGTTTCATCTTCTGTATTTTCTACTATCTTGGGCGAAAACTTTTTATCCAGACTACCTAAATATTCGTTGGCATAGTTTTTTATTGTAAAAAGAGTCATAAGGGAACCTACTTCATATAGAGCCCCCTGACTAAACGTCCTGCGCGGATAATGCTTTAGCCATTTTACCTTACGGATATTCGGATAAAGGGGTGCCAATTCATCATACATATAATCGCTTTCAATAATTCCCAGATTAATCTTCCGATCTGCTTTTGATGGAAAAACGATATAATCCCCTTTTTTCATTTCTACAACAAACCGATACATAATACCTGCCCAATTAGGAATGGCCCCCTTCTTAATATCGGGGTAAACTTCTTGGACTTTTTCCTTAAAATTTTCTCGTGTCGATCCGATTTTACTCAAATCGCCCATCTTTGTCCAACCAATACCAATGATACTTTTATCTAAAAATAAGCTGTCATCTTGGGAATGAATTCCCCAGACTACCGATTCTGTTTGATTTTCCATTTTTATCTCCCTTATTATCAATAATTATTTTCTAAACTATCTGTCCACATTTCGCATTGCTGAAGAACGTTTTTCATAACATCCGCCACTCCCTGCAGTCATGAACTGACTGACCGAAAAGGCACGAGCGCGCCCCTACCAAATATTTATTGTACTCCGGTCAGCAGGGCCACGCTCTCAACGTGAATTGATGGTCTGAAATTGATGTCAACTACTTCTTCCAACCATTGACAGAACCTCCGATTACACCGACCACCGATGAATCCATGCCTCCCCTAAGCTGATCGCAGCTCGCCCATAACGAAGCATATAATTGTGTCTTCTTAACCGCCATTTCAGGATCTCCTTACTACTTTAAATTGCTATTGAAGGTCTTCTCACAACATTCAATCCAAGCGCCAATATAACTATTCTATTATACATCACAAAAGCTTTTTCCTTCAATATTTCGGCTTATAAAAGACGTACCGGACATACTCATGTCCAGTACGTCTTTCTTACATATTTATCATTTTGGTTCAAATTTTCCCTTTTTATGCGTTTATCGTCTTTTATCCCGCATAAAAATGTAATGAACCAATATAGACTACTCCTCTGATGAAAATACAATAAAGATTTCTAAGAAATTTACACAAAATTCTTGACATGCTTAGGATATATCGAATAAATATTAGAATTATTCAGGAAATACGATAGCAAAAAAACTGCCGCCCAAAGCCAAAGCTCTGTGCGGCAGCACTTTTTTCTTTATTTCTCTATTCCAGCAGACATCGCAATACATTCAGTCCCCGCTTGATGATGCGGCGGACTTTGCTTTTTTCGATGCCGTATTTTTTCGAAATGTAATCGTAGGTCTGGTTGTGTATGTAATGCGCGACGATAAGCGTCCGCTGTGTTTCATTCAGTTTGTTCAGGGCTTTCCACACCTGCTCTTTTTTCTCCTGTTTCAGCAGGCAGTGTTCCGGCGTTTCTTCTTCCGGCGCAGCCCAATTATAGGGGAAATCGGTGACGATATCCGATTCGACGATATTTTTCTGGACGCGTTTCAAATAACATTGTTTCCGGTAGCTTTCATATTCAAATGCATTTTAAAGGTTTTCTCTGCAAACGATAAAGAAATAGGGACAGCCGCATGATGGCATAAACCTTTGTGCGACTGTCCCTGTTTTTCTGAGCTGCCTATGCGGCAGTTAAGTCTGACGGAAGAAGCGTTTGTCAAAATACTTTCTTTACAAGGCCTGCTAGCGAACAGCACAAAATCAAGTCCCAATAATGACTCTCAAGCTCAGCCTTTCAATTTCAGTCCGTCATGGAAGGCTTGGCCTACGACGGGACCGATCAGGCGATAGGTCATGGTCGCTATGTCGAAGATGATGGGCTGCAGTTTGTCGTAGTCGATTTTGCCGTCCGTCAGGACCGATTCGTCAGCCTGCTGGGCTACGATTTTGCCCACAAGGATGCCTGTATTATCATCATAGCTGGTACATTCACATTCCAAAGTGACCGAAAATTCTTCGATAATTGGGGCATTGACGTGATGGCTCTTGTGGACATGGCAGCCGGCCTTTTCGATTTTGTTCGCCTTGTTCCCCGTTTCTACGCCAAAGTAATCGGCAATGTCGACGGTATCCTTGGTGGCAAAGGCGACAGTAAAAGCCTTGGTGTGCTTGATGTTGTCCGTCGTCTTGTGTTTGGCCAAAAAGAGCGTGATTTCGCCGTAATCCGACTGGGCTCCCCAGGCAGCATTCATGGCATTAGGAACACCTTTTTCATCGTACGTCCCGATGATAAACACACCTTCCGGCGCAATGCACGCTTTTTTCCCTTCAAATTCTACACTCATGGAAAATCCCTCCTTATCATAGTTCTCTTCTAATTTTCACATTCTCATTATACTCTGGATCCGTACAGCCGGCAATCGGGACCAGCCAACAGCAAAACACCGTATTCGAAAGGTGACAAAATAGTGCTAAAATCAGCATATAGTGTCGTTCATTAAACTATCCGCTGACTGCCAAAAAAGGGGCTGTCGCACGAAGGTTTTTGCCATCATGCATGACCCCGTTTACTTTATAGTTTGTAGCACAGAATTTGTAGTTTGCAGAAAAAACCTTCAAATTTAAAGCCATCCGCTAACAACTAACTACTAGCCACTAACAAGTCGCCCCCACCCGTAAAACGGGTGGCTCGGCTGACGGC
>ULRS01049460.1_pt1 | contig 80502 bp, 67 predicted proteins | sample 1955671 | NCBI WGS metagenome assembly ULRS01 (sample SAMEA4835689, study PRJEB28245) | human gut metagenome | biome: gut microbiome; material: fecal sample | place: Denmark | collected 2008
CCTACCGATATTACTTCTTTACAAAAAATATGGTATCATAGTGTAAACGGATCAGGTGCATTGAGTCAGGTAGCTATTGGAGAAGGCCTTCTTGAATTATACAAGAAAAATGACAAAGACCTTCGTTTCAAGTTCTGGTTCTCGAATGTAGACAATAAGGGAGAATTTTTCTACGATGAGAGTACCTATTGCTACATTCAGACTACTCCCAATTACAACATAGGCGTTCCCGAAATGATGCTTATCAAAGCAGAAGCACTGGCTCGTCAAAATGATCCTGCCGCATTGGACATATTGAACGAACTGCGTAAATATCGCTTTACAGAAGAAGATTATACGGCATTGACAGCAGAAGACGGAAACAGCTTGTTGGAAATCGTTTTGGAGGAAAGAAGACGGGAACTGGCCTTATCAGGACTTCGCTGGTTTGATATGAAACGTCTGGTACAAGACGGCATCTACACTCAGACACTCACTCGTACAAGTCCAGACGGAGAAACCCATACACTGGCTCCGGGATCTAACCGTTATTTATTCCCTATCCCACAGAGTGTCATTCTGCAAAATGGAAATATAGTACAAAATCCACGCTAAATAATTAACCATCATGATAAAAAATATATTCTTTTTCGCATGTGTACTTGCTGGAATGGCATGTACCTCTCAATCTAAAGATGAATTTACAGTAAAAGGTAAACTGGATAAACCTTTCACTGGTACAGTATATCTGGGACATATAACAGACAAGTTCACTAATATAGATTCAGTGCAGCTTACCAACGCTACCGAATTCTCTTTTACACAACATATCAGCAATCCGGACAAATACCGCATCAGCTTTAAACCTTATTGCAATGGGTATGAGTTTATTGCAGAAGCAGAAGGATGTTACGAACTGAAGAATGACAGCGTAACGGTAATTCAGGGTAAAGAACAAGAACTCATGAACCGTTATCTGAAAACGATAACACCATTTAGACAAGAAGCTGAAAAGTTAATGAACTTATATGCGGAAGCAGAAACAGCAAAAGACGAAAAGGCACTTTCCGAACTCCGGGAGAAACTGACTCAGCATTTCACAAAAGAGCAGCAAACTACGGTAGACTTTATCAAATCATGTCCCAGCAGTTATACAGCTGTTGATTTGGCCGGAAATCTGTTACTAAGAGAATATCCCGAATGGAAAGAGGTTTATGAAACAGTAGATACAATAAATTACACATACTCATATGCCTTCCGTTCTTTACAAGAAAAAATGAATGAAGCCCGTTCTCTATGGATACAAGACATAGAGGCTCCCGATTTTACGACAACAGATATAAACGGAAAAACAGTCAAGCTGAGCGACTTTAAAGGTAATTATCTTTTGCTCGACTTTTGGGCTTCATGGTGCAGACCTTGTCGTGACAAAGCCAAGGAGATAAAAAAAATATATCCGCAGCTTAAAGCAAAAGGCATTCAGATTTGTGGTATTAATCTAGATGATGAACGAAAGAAATGGCTGGATGCCAGTCAGGAAGATGGCATTCTATGGATTAACACCAGTGAACAAAAATCGTTCAGAGACAACCAAATAGCTAAAGACTATAAAGTAACACAGATACCCGCCCTGTTCGTAATAGACCCTTCAGGAAAAATCGTCAAGCAAAATCCTGATATCGACTATTTGCTGAATCTGACCACTAAATAATATTTAGCTACCATTCATTCAGAAGAGAAATATCCCGTCTTTTTACATAAAGCAGGATATTTCTCTTTTTTCAAATATACTCGTTAAAAGACAAATATTAAATTCTGTATATTTCGATTTTATATTTAACCTGCCAACGTAATCAGGATGTAAATCAGAAGCTGACAGCTAAATTCAGTATGCAGCAAAATATCAGCATATCTTCAGAAAAACATCAGCATATTTTTTTAAAACATCAGCATGTTTTAGACAAAATATCAGCATCTTTTTTACGCAGCTCTGCGAAGTCTTCAGTCTGTCAGAGAAAAAGCTTCTCTCTACTTTCCGGATTCACAGCTTTTTCCTACCTTTGCACGATAAAAAAACAGAATATTATGATACAATCAATGACCGGATACGGCAAAGCAACTGCCACATTCGGAGATAAAAAAATCAACGTAGAAATAAAATCATTGAACAGTAAGGCAATGGACTTGTCTACACGCATTGCCCCACTGTATCGTGAAAAAGAAATGGAAATCCGCAACCTTATTACCAAAACGTTGGAACGAGGAAAAGTGGACTTCAGCATATGGATTGAGAAAGATGCGGCCGAAACGGCTACTCCCATCAATGCTGCACTGGTAGAGAATTACTATAATCAGATAAAGACAATCTCGGACAACTGTCACATTCCTGTTCCCGAAGACTGGTTTGCAACTTTGCTCCGCATGCCGGACGTACTGACTCGCGTAGATATTCAAGAGCTGTCAGACGAAGAATGGGAAGTTGCAAGCAAAGCTATCGAAGAAGCATTGCAGCATTTGGTTGATTTCCGGAAACAGGAAGGAGCTGCACTGGAAAAGAAATTTACCGAAAAGGTAGACAATATAGAACGCCTGCTCAAATCAATCGAACCTTTCGAAAAAGAGCGTGTGGCAAAAATACGCGAGCGTATCACCGATGCCTTGGAAAAGACCATCAGTGTAGACTATGACAAAAACCGTCTGGAACAGGAACTGATATACTATATCGAAAAACTGGATATCAACGAAGAAAAGCAACGTCTTGCCAACCACTTGAAATATTTCCGCGAAACAATGGCTGGTGGACACGGACAAGGTAAGAAGCTGGGATTCATCGCTCAGGAAATGGGTCGTGAAATCAATACAACAGGCAGCAAGTCAAATCATGCCGAAATGCAAAACATCGTAGTCCAGATGAAAGACGAACTGGAACAAATCAAGGAACAAGTTTTAAATGTAATGTAATATTAACAAGCTGAAGGGCGAAAGAAGAGGAAATCACTCATCAAGAGGTTTCTTCTTGTTTCGCTCTTCGTGTTTTTACTCAAAGTTATGGGAAAACTGATTATTTTTTCTGCGCCATCAGGTTCAGGTAAATCAACTATCATCAACTACCTGCTAACACAAAACCTGAATCTGGCTTTTTCTATTTCAGCTACCAGTCGCCCGCCCCGCGGAACAGAACAAAACGGAGTGGAATATTTTTTTCTTACACCTGAAGAATTCAAACAACGCATAGCCAACAACGAGTTTTTAGAATACGAAGAAGTATATACCGACCGTTTCTACGGCACACTGAAAGCACAGGTAGAAAAACAACTGGAGGCCGGTCAGAATGTTATATTCGATGTAGATGTTGTAGGTGGATGCAATATCAAGAAATTCTACGGCGAACGCGCGCTGTCGGTATTCATCCAGCCACCTTCGGTAGAAGAGTTGCGCAAGCGTCTGAACGGACGAGGAACAGATGCTCCCGAAGTGATTGAAAGCCGAATAGCCAAAGCTGAATTCGAATTAAGTTACGCCGACAAATTCGATGTAGTAATAATAAACGATGACTTGGATACAGCAAAAGCCGATGCCTTGAAAGTCATCAGTGATTTCTTGAAAAAATAACTTATCCATTTATGGCCAAAGATCCTAAGAAACTGTTAAGAAGCATGATGATAGTCAGTATCATCATCGGACTCGTTGCACTGGCAGTAGCCGTAGTTGCAGTTGCCATGAAAGAGTATATTATTGCAGCAGCAATGCTTATCGTTGCCGGCTGGCAGGTCGTAAACTATCTAAAATGGAAAAAATGCCTGTAAAGACAGGAATATTCGGAGGAACATTCAATCCGGTTCACATCGGTCATCTGGCTCTGGCAAACTATCTGTGTGAGTATGGTGGGCTGGATGAAATATGGTTTCTGGTATCTCCTCAAAATCCATTTAAACAAAATGTGGAGTTACTCGACGATAAGATACGGCTGGAAATGGTAAAAGCTGCCGTTTCCGGCTATCCTCGTTTTTGTGCTTCCGACTTTGAATTCACTCTTCCCCGCCCTTCCTATACAGTTGATACACTGAACCGGCTGGCAGAAGCCTATCCGGACAGAGAGTTTACACTTATTATCGGAGCGGACAACTGGGCAGCATTCGACCGATGGAAGTCACCCGAAGAGATTATCCGCAAACATAGTATCATTGTATATCCACGTCCAGGCTACGATATACAGACAGGGCCACTTCCACCTCATGTAAAAGTTGTGGATACTCCCCAGCTGGAGATCAGTTCAACTTTTATCCGGCAAGCAATCAGCGAAGGTAGAGATATACGATATTTCCTGCATCCGGAAGTTTATCGCATCATTGCAGAAAAAAAACTTTATAACCAACAATAGACATGAAATCATACAAATTTCACATCCTTTCTCTTACAACTCTTCTGCTGCTGGGAGCAACAACCCATGCAGAAGCTAAAATCTTTGAGAGGAAGAAAAAGAAAGCACAAACAGAAGTTAAAGCAGCTCCTGCCAAGCAAAATATAAATGGACTAAAGCCTTACGCGCAAGTCATTACACCAAAAGCCAAAAGTTCATTCGGTTTTCTGACAGTACACAAGGTTGACAATAATTACTTCTTTGAGATACCAGATTCTATGCTGAATCGTGATATCCTGATTGTAAACCGAATCAGCAAGGCTCCTACTTCTCGCCAGAAATCTCGCGTAGGTTATCCGGGAGATATTCTGGGAAGCAAAGTAATCCGTTTCGAGAACAAAGACAACAAGCGCATCCTTGTACGTGAATATTCTTATCGTGAACGCTCGGAAAACAAGGACGGAATGTTCCAGTCTGTACGCAATTCAAATACACAGCCTATCGTAGCCAACTTCGGAATCGAAACAATAAAGAAAGATTCACTTACCAGAAATTATGTAATCAATGTAAGTGTTTTCCTGCAAAAAGAAAATCCTTTATTCTCTTTCGATGCTGACAGCAAGGAATATATCGGATTATTGAACATGGTAGGTGAAGGAACCTACATCGATACTCTGAAAGCATTTCCAAAGAATATCGAGATTTCTACTACAGTCACTTACCAAAGTAAAAAAGGTATGAGCAATGTAGGATTTCTGGAAACCGGAAGTCCGCGTATACCACTGACTTACGAACTGAACAGTTCAATGGTTCTGCTTCCCGAAGTACCGATGAAAGCCAGACTGTTCGATCCGCGTGTAGGCTACTTCACCGTTGGTTATACCGATTTCGACAGCAACCCACAAGGTATCGAATACAAGAAGCTTATTACGCGATGGCGTCTGGAGCCTAAGGACGAAGCAGCCTATCTGCGTGGAGAGCTTGTAGAACCTAAAAAGCCAATTGTCATTTACATCGATCCGGCAACTCCCAAGAAATGGGTTCCGTATCTGATACAAGGAGTAAACGACTGGCAGGTTGCCTTCGAAAAGGCTGGATTCAAGAATGCCATTTATGCACTGGAAGCTCCTACTGATGATCCTTCATGGAGTCTGGAAGATGCACGTCACTCAGCCATCGTCTACAAGCCTTCAGATATCCCTAATGCAAGTGGTCCGCACATCAACGACCCTCGTACAGGAGAAATTCTGGAAACTCATATCAACTGGTATCATAACGTCATGAGCCTATTACGCGACTGGTATATGATTCAGGCAGGTACAATCGACGAAGCAGCACGCAAGATGCAACTCGACGATGAACTGATGGGACAACTTATCCGATTTGTATCTTCTCATGAAGTAGGACATACATTAGGACTCCGACACAACTTCGGATCTTCACACACCGTACCAGTTGAAAAACTACGTGACAAAGCATGGGTAGAAGCCAATGGTCACACACCATCCATCATGGATTACGCCCGCTTTAACTATGTAGCACAACCCGAAGACGGTATTACACGTGCCGGAATCTTCCCTCGCATCGGTATATACGACAAATGGTCGATAGAATGGGGCTACCGATGGTTGCCACAATTCCAGACACCGGAAGATGAAGTTGCATTTTCTAACCAGTCTATTATCGAAAAGCTGAAAACAGACGTGCGTTACACCTTCGGTACGGAATCTGATCCTAATGATCCACGCAATCAGAGTGAAGACCTCGGTGACGACTCTATGCTGGCCAGCCTATATGGAATCAAAAATCTGAAGCGAATCGTACCTCAAATTCTAACATGGTCGTACGAACCTAACAAATCATATGCGGGAGCTGGAGAAATATATAGCGGAGTAGTTTCTCAATTCAACCGTTATTTAGGCCACGTAACTAAAAACGTAGCAGGAATTTACAGCAATTCTATCACTGTAGAACAGACAGATGAAATAGCACGTGAATTTGTTCCTGCCAATATCCAGAAACGGGCTATTGCTTTTCTGAATGAACAATTGTTCACAACTCCTGAATGGCTTATTAATCGTCAGTTGATGGAAAAAGCTAAAATACTCCCAGTGAACGTAATCTGTTCACTTCAGTCGGGTGTCCTGGCACGACTCATCAACAAGAACACACTCGACAAGATGAGTGAAAACGAAATTCTGAATGGCAAAAAAGCATATACATCTGCTCAGATGTTTAACGACCTGAAGAAAGTTATCTGGAGCAATCTGGGACAATCGGATATATACAAACGAAACATGCAGAAAGCATATGTAGAAAATCTGATCAATCTGCTGGATAAGAAAGGAAATGCTGATAAGAATGCATCAGGAAAGCGTCCGGCCTACTCAGAAGCTCCGGCTATCGCACACGGACAACTCACAGAATTGAAACGTCTGGCCACCAGTGCAGCCAGTATGACAAGCGGCACAGCCAAAGGTCATTATCAAAATTTAATCACATTGATTGATACTGCATTGAGCAACAAGTAAAGACATTCTTACAGTGTAATACTGAACACAATGTAGCTATCTAACAAGAACCATATTCTTCGCATACGTGAAATGTGAGAATATGGTTCTTATTTTTGTATTAAAAAGCCACTTATTTTACTTCCAGCACTACAATTGATTTAGCCGGAAGTTTGACTTGTAATCCATTTTTCTGGATTTTGGCTCCCTTGAAATCTCTAGGAACAACCACATCCGAATGTTCAAATGAATTATAGTCGTCAATACTTTCCGAAGTCAGAATACGTCCTGTAACCGATTTAATCGACATATCTCGCAAAGATAAAGTAATATCCTGAGATTCGGTCAAATCAACATTCGACAACGAGATATGAACAACGCCTTCCTTATTACGTGAAGCTGTCGCACTGACCATCGGGACAATCCGGTCGCCACGCACAATCTTACGCTCACACTGCAAATCGAGAGGTAAAAAAGTAGCATCCTGATGTACATTATACATTTCGAACACATGATAAGTAGGAGTCAGTACCATTTTATCTTCCTTTGTCAGAATCATAGACTGGAGCACATTGGCAATCTGAGCTATATTGGTCATCTTGATCCGGTCTGTATATTTATGGAAAATATCCAATGTCAGCGAAGCAACAAAAGCATCGCGCAATGTATTTTGCTGAAACAGATGTCCGGATATAGTACCTGGCTCCTCATCCCACCAAGTTCCCCATTCATCGACAATCAATCCTACACGTTTCTGCGGATCATACTTATCCATAATAGCAATATGACGTTTTATCACATCCTCAATCTCACGACATTTTCCCAATGTCCAGTAATAATCATCTGTTGAAAAATCTGTTGCAGATCCCTTACTGCCCGACCATCCTGTTACAGTATAATAATGCAAGGAAAGTCCATCCATTTGTTGTGCAGCCCTCTGCATCAGTACCTCTGTCCAGCGATAATCGTAATCACTTGCTCCACTAGCGATTTTATATAAACGGTTGCCTCCGTAATTACGGCAATAAGTCTGATAACGGCGATAGAGGTCGGAATAATATTCCGGATACATATTACCTCCACATCCCCAACTTTCATTTCCTACTCCGATATATTTTACTTTCCAAGGCTTCTCCCTCCCGTTTTCTTTGCGCAATTTCGCCATCGGGCTACCTTGTTCGGCAGTCATATATTCTACCCATTTAGCAAGTTCTTCTACAGTGCCACTACCTACATTGCCACTTATATAAGGTTCGCAGCCCAATATCTCACAAAGATTCAAAAACTCGTGCGTACCGAAACTATTATCCTCTACCGTTCCACCCCAATTGTTATTCACCATCTTCGGTCTATTCTCACGCGGTCCGATACCGTCCATCCAATGATATTCGTCAGCAAAGCAACCACCCGGCCAGCGCAACACGGGGACCTTCAACTTTTTCAAGGCTTCAAGTACATCTGTGCGATATCCTTTCACATTGGGAATGGAAGAATTTTCTCCTACCCATAAACCACCATAGATACAAGTTCCCAAATGTTCGGCAAACTGTCCGTAAATTTCTTTGTTGATAACCTGTTTTCCCTGATCCGGATGAACAGTAACTGTCGCTTTCTGTTGTGCAAAAACTGGTAATGCAGCCCAAAATGCCAACCCTAAAATAGTGTTTTTCATATGTCCTTAGTTTTTATTTTAATTGTTGAATCTGGCAGAAAAACATTCTTCCACAGTCTGCTTTTCAACCTTTACCCAGCAGCAAAAATAAAAGAAAAACTTCCATTACAAAAGACAGTATGTTACCATTTAGTAGTCCATTTGTTACATTCAACTATTTTTGTGGGTGAAGGATATAAAAAAGATGTGCCAGAACAACTTCCGGCACATCCTCTTCATGCGATTTAATTGTAAATCAAAAAATCATTCAATCAGTAACTGATTAATTATTTTTGAATCCATAACCATTGGTAATCTTACCTAATGAAGTTTCCAAGATAGAGCTATGGAACGGTACAAAGTAAATAGGAGCTTCACCGTCTACAAAGCCACGGAATACATAATCTGAGTAGTCTGATTCATAATCAAGAATATCCTTACCCCAGTTAACCATTGTATAACCATCAGCTTCCAGTGCTTTAGCCTCAGCGCTACCCGGTTCAATATGCTTAAACAAACCTTGAATAGCCAAGTTTGTACCAGGATTTGCTGAATAGATTGAATTGCCAGTATATCCTTCCCAGTCGTCAAATACACCACGCCATCCCGGATACATCACTGGATCAGTTTCATCTGTGCACTGGGTAGTCAAACGGTAGCCATACTGAGCCTTTGCATCTACACTCTTAGTCCATACATATAATGAAATAGTATTTCCATTTTCGAATGTATAATAACCTTTAGTTTTCAAGCCATTCACCATAGCGGCTAAATCTGCTTTCAATTTCTTAATTGCTTCAGGAAGTTTTCCTGTACGAATTAAATCATAACGGCGAAGACCTTCACCACCAAATTCAAGCTTACGTTCTTGCTGAATAGCTTCTTTAATACCTCCCCATTTAGATATAAATCCATCAAGGTTAGCAAGTTCCGGAGTAGCAAATGCACGATTATGAACCTCTGACAAATACTGTTTAGCAGTAACTTCATCACCCAGTTCAGCCTTTACTTCTGCTAACATCAGGATAACATCTGACATACGTACAAACGGATTATTGATACCAGACTGACGCTGTTTTTCCCAACGTGGTTCAGGCTGACGGTTTTCGTCCCATTTATTATTAGCGATACCACCACCATTAGCTTGTGAACCTGGTACAAATGGCAACAGTTTTTCCACACCATTTTTTCCATCTGTACCGGTAACAGTACAAGTTACATCTCGACGCATATCATTCGGATCGAAATCTCCATAATAGTAAGTAGGATGGAAGCGGCTCTGACCATAGTTCTTACATGGATAGTTATTAGAACCACCAGCTGAGCTAGGACGTCCGAAAGCATATGGACGTTCAGTCTGTACACCTCTTGTTTCAGGTATTTCATAAATACTTTCAGATGAAAGAACCAGATTATCATTCTGCTGGAATACATACTGATACGGATTTCCAAATGCTTGACCATTAGAACCAGCAGCACGAGGGTCTACAGTACATAATGCAGCTGTTCCTGGATTATCCACACAATTCTGCAAGTATCTTTCGGCTATTTCATAGAACTTTTCATAATCAGTACGACGACCATAGAAAGCATTGTTAGCATCTACAGTATTTAACTTGTCGAAGCTCAAAACGTTTCCATCCAAATCCTTATAAAAATCAGCACCTAAATCAGTACGACGTGTTGAATAACCACCTGCATATAAACACATACGACCAATCAATGCATCTACATAATTACGAGTCATCATACTTGCATCAGCACCGACATTTTCACCCAAATAATACATATAAGGTTCAACCTGCATCAGTTTATTGATATGATATTCATAAATCTGATCACGCGGAGTCAAGCCTTCAGCAGCTACACCTGGTTCCAAATTATGAGGCACATCTCCCCAAAAACGAAGCAACTCGTGATAAGCTGTAGCACGCAAAGCAACAGCCTGTCCGTAAAGGTCAGTCATTTCAGTTACCGATCCTGTTCCTGCTTCTATATCCTTATAAGTATCTGTTCCTTCAATAGCATTACAAAGTGTATTACATGTAGCGATAATACTATACAAAGCCGGCCATGCATTTACACCATTATTACCAGCTGAATTTATATCAAAACTAGATGTGCCACCATAATACAAGTTTTCAGGGATATGACGTGCCTGTGCATCATAACCTTCAGGATGGCGCTCTGAGTCAGAACCACAAACCACCAAGTCATAAAACAAACCATTAGCATGCACATAAGCTTTTGCACGCCATTTTTCGTAAGCTTCCATCAAAGCACCTCGTGCAGTCGAAATATCTCCAAAAACAAAGTCCGGAGTTGCTTCAGATGGTGAAGATGAATCCAAGAAATCTTCACACGAAGTCATATTGAGCATTAATAGCCCAATACCAAGATATGTATATAATAATTTTTTCATTGCGTTTTATTGATTAGTTAACAGATTATTTAATTAGAATGTAATGTTTACACCAAATGTAAATGTTCTTGCACGAGGATATGTACCATAGTCCATACCTAACAACGGGTAGTTTCCAGTATTGGCAGCTGTTGTACTCTTATTCGGATCGGCATTAACTTCCGGATCAATACCTGAATAACCTGTAATTGTGAACAAATTACCAGCAGTTGCATAAACACGTGCACGCTGCATACCAATCTTTTTGGTCCATGCCTTCGGGAATGTATAACCAACAGTCAATGTATTCAAACGTAAGAATGAAGCATCTTCAACAAATGTAGATAAAACTGTACCGTTTTCCATATAAGGAACACCATATTTAGCACCAGTATTTAATGCATCCAATGCATCCGGTTCAACAACAGGAACCAATTCACCATTCTGAATATCATAGATTTGATAACAATCGCTGATGAACTCCAATTTATTGGCACCTGCACCTGTATCTTTATTACCATACATATTAATCAAAGAGTTTACATTGTATACATGACCTCCTGCTGCCCATGCAAATCCGGCACTGAAATCAATATCCTTCCATGTCATGTTCAAATTGAAACCACCGGTATGAGGATGAGTGATTTCACCCAAATCAGCAACGTCTTCTGTATCTGCGACTCCATTACCATCCAAGTCACGCAATTTAACAGCACCAGGGAATGCTTTTTGACCTTCTGGCAAATTATAATGGCTAGGATAATTACCAACCTGATTACCCAAATCAGCTACTCCAGGTTTCAAGGTATAAGTCTTAGTTGCCGGATCATAGTTGAAGTCAGCAGTTGTATAATAACCATCACAAATATATCCACGAATCAAACCAACAGGCTTTCCTTCACGGAATTCATAATCATAAGTCGGAGTTGTAGCACTAGAAGCCCATTGAGAACCATACTGTGCAATGATATTATCAGCCAGTTCGTCAATATTATTGTGGTTGTAGTTATAAGTTGCAGAAACTCCTAATGTAAAGTCTTTAGTACGAAGAATATCATAGTTTAAAGCAATTTCAATACCTTTATTTGAGGTCTGACCAATATTTTGATACTGATATGAATAACCCGTGGTTTCATCAATAGGGATACACATCAACAAGTCTTTTGTCGTATTCCAATAAGCATCAATGGTACCAGAAAGGCGATTATTAAAGAAACCGAAGTCAAGACCGATATTTCTTGAAATAGTAGTTTCCCACTTCAAGTCAGGATTAGAAAGCATACCGCTAGGTTTATATCCTGAATAAGTTTGACCATTGAAAGTTACAGTTGTAGACTCCCATGTTTCTCTCCAAAGGCTGGCATCAATATTATCAGCTCCTGCCATACCATAAGACAAACGAAGTTTCAAATTATCCAACCAGCTACGGGTACCTTCCATAAATGATTCATCAGAAAGACGCCAAGCTAATGCACCTGCAGGGAAGTATCCCCAACGGTGATTTGGAGCAAACTTAGAAGAACCATCGGCACGGAATGTAACGGTCAACAAATAGCGATCCAACAATGAATAGTTAGCACGTGCAAAGAAAGAAACAGTCTTATCAGGAGTACCAATTGAATTGCTAAACTTATCTTTTGCCAGACTCTTGTCTGTCTGATCAATCATACCAAAAGCTTGATCAAAATCGAAACCTGCTGGATATCCGTGACCTTCGATTTCAGTTGAATTTGATTTAGATACAATTGTTTCCTGACCTAACAAGAATGACAAGCTATGTTTATCACTCAAGCCCTGAACCTGATAATTCAACGTATTTACATTACGCAAATTATAACCTTCACTACGGGTAAGTTTTGCGACCTTATGACCTTGAGTCAGACCGTTTTCATAATATTTAGTTTCACCCCAGTTACGGCCTGCACCAACTTCAGCACGTAAAGTCAGACCTTCAATAATATCCCATGATAAAGCAGCTATACTTCTTACTCGCTGTTTTCTTGCAATGTTCTGAACGTCGTTAGTCCAGTCAACCGGGCTACCATAAGAAGCATCAACGTTATCAGCTCCCAAACCAAATCCACCGAATGCATTAGGATCACCCAAAGGATTATCAATAGGACGCCAACGATATGCACCTGATAATAAAGAACCTTTACCGTTTGTTGAAGATTCTTTTCCAGTTGTCTGGTCTTCAGAATAACGTATATCAACATCTAATTTCAGGTTTTTCAACAGTTCCTGATTCAACTTCAATGATGTATTGAAACGGTTATAACCTGAATTAATCTTGATACCCTCATCATTCAGATAGTTGACATTTAATACAAATTTTGTTTTTTCACTACCTCCTGAAATTGAAAGGTTATGAGTATGTGCAATAGCATTACGCAACATATCATCAGTCCAGTCGTGTACGTCCACATTCGCATAGTCAGCAAAATGATTACCATAGGCAGCGCCCAATCCAAAGTATTTTGCTACACCATCAGCACTAACAGCACCACCAGTTCTTTCCAATGCATCAGCATATGCCCACTGATACTTCACATAATCTTGTGCACTAAGCGGATCCAAGGTTTTAGCTGCAGCCTTTGTCTGTACGTATCCATTATAAGTAACAGACAGCTTATCAGTCTTCGCTCCCTTTGTAGTAACCAAAATTACACCATTTGCACCACGAGCACCATAAATAGCTGTAGATGAAGCATCTTTCAATACATCGATTGTTTCAATCTGATCTGCCGGTATATCAGAAATAGAACTTACCGGAAATCCATCTACAATGAACAACGGGTCATTACTCTGTGTAATAGAACCTCCACCACGAACGCGGATAGAAACTTCTGCACCTGGACGACCATCTTGTGAAACAACTGATACACCGGCCAATTTTCCTTGTAAAGCCTGAGATACATCTGATACAGGATTAGCAGTTAAAGTTTCATTACTTACTGATGCAACAGAACCTGTCAAGTCACGTTTTTTAACAGTTCCATAACCGATAACCACAACTTCGTCCAATGTTTCAGTATCTTCTTTTAAGATAATGTTAAACGAAGTTTGATTTCCTACAGGAATAGACTGCTGAACATAACCTACATAAGTAATAGTAAGCACGTCGGAATTTTTCACATCTGAGATTGCAAACTTTCCATCAAAATCAGTAATAGTACCATTTGTTGTACCTTTGACTAATACATTTACACCGATCATAGGTTCACCTGTACCATCTTTAATGACACCTGTAATCTGTTTACCTTGTGCAAATGCTAGCACACAGAACATACTCAGTAAGAACGTAGAGTATACTCTTCTTAAAAGCAGTAGTCGATTCATACGTGTTTTTTTAGTTTAGATAATAAATAAAGTTAAGTGTTCTCATTTAATCATAACATTCCAAAATTAGAGTTTTTTAATGAACTACGATGGAGAGAAAATGTTTTTTTGGTGGTAAAAATTGGTTTTTAACAGTTCGTCAATATTTATGCAGAACAATCAAAACGACTTCACTCGGTGTAAACAAACGGATATCCTTGCGGGAAGTACCTATTCCATTTGTTATAATAACCGGTATACCAGCAGAGTTATATTTCAGCCCACTCAAAAAGCGAGATCCATATTTTGAGAAATGAGCTGGAGTATATCGTCCGAAAAAACTGACCTGTCCACCATGAGTATGTCCAGCCAAAGCCAGATCCGTATTGCTGACATCCACATCTTCTACATAATCGGGCGTATGAGTCAGCATGATGACATAATCTTCTGCCTGAAGAGACAGTGTAGGTGAAATACCGTTTTTTGTCAAATCGAACGGATTGCGGATTCCACAAAGTAAAATATACTGGTTTCCCTTCCATAACGTATCTACCTGATGTTCGAGCAACCGGATACCGGTTCGTTCCATTTCCTGTCTGACTATCTCATAATTGGCATTGTTCTCATGATTGCCCATTACTCCATAAGTACCATAAGGTACACAAACCTGATAAAGCACGTCAAAAAGCTCCGACAAGTTTCCACCATTCCGTCCCCGATAATCTCCTCCCAATAATAACAGGTCAGCGTCAGCTGCTTGCAGGGCTTTCAGTAAACCAGGAAGTCTTTTCTTTCCGAAACGACTTTCATAATGAAAATCAGATGCAAACGCAATGCGAAATCCATCAAACGAATCGGGCAGTTGTTCGCTATATATATCATATTTTTTTATACGCCCTATCCCATGATATTTCGATAAAGAAGCTGTGGCACACGACGAGAATAAAACAGCTGATACAAGAAATGAAAACCAAACTAATTTTTTCATGGCTATATTACTGGAATTTTCAAACGAAAATAACACTTTTCCATTGCCCAAGCAAAGTCTCAACAGAATTTCATAACTTTGTACTGTTAAAAACAAATCAGATTTATGGTAAAACAAAACTCTACAAAAGCCTGGTTACTTGCTAGCCGTCCGAAGACTTTGACAGCAGCTTCTATTCCTGTCATGCTAGGCTGTGCACTTGCTTCCATGTACGGACACTTCCAATTAATTCCTGCCATACTATGTTTTCTCTTTGCTTTCCTGATGCAGATAGATGCTAATTTTATAAACGATTTATACGACTACCTGAAAGGAAGTGACCGTGAAGACAGACTCGGTCCGGAACGTGCCTGTGCCCAAGGCTGGATTTCTCCTTCCGGAATGAAAAAAGGGATTCTTGTAACTACTGCACTAGCTGCAGTAACAGGGCTTTTCCTGCTTGGATATGGTGGGTGGGAAATGATTCCAGTAGGTATTGCTTGCATTATTTTTGCTTTCCTATATACTACCGGACCTTATCCGCTTGCCTATCATGGCTGGGGCGATATACTGGTTCTGGTATTCTTCGGATTTGTACCTGTAGGATGTACTTTCTATGTCATGGCACATGACTGGAATACCTCGGTAACAATGGCCTCACTCGCTTGTGGATTCGTTATCGACACATTACTTATGGTAAATAACTTCCGCGACAGAGAACAGGATGCCATAAGCGGAAAGAAAACCATCGTCGTACGGTTAGGTGCACGTGCCGGACTTATTCTATATTTTCTACTGGGACTGGCTGCATGCTGGAGCTGTTTCTATTTTGTCACAGAAGGCAGGCTGTGGGCTGCTATCTTACCTCAGATTTATCTTTTATTTCATATTCTCACCACAATGAAAATGGCACGAATTAACAGGGGAAAAGAACTGAACGCCATTTTGGGAGAAACATCACGAAACATGCTGTTATTCGGGATATTACTCACAGCAGGATTATTGATTCCAGCTTAACACAACTGTTAATTTGTTATTTCCATGAACAGCAGAGTAAAAGAACTTGATTTTCTAAAGTGTATATTCATCATCCTGATGATTATTTTCCATCTGGTATACATCGGCGACTCGTATCCTTATGCCAAGCAGGTAGTCTATACCTTCCACATGTCGGCTTTTCTTGTCATCTCCGGATATCTGAATAATGTAAACAAGGAAATCAAAGCCTTCGGACAGAGTCTGCTTTGGATATTCATTCCTTATGTTTGTATGGAAACCGGATACGTCATCATGTCGGCCATTCTCCCCGTAAGGGAAAAGATTACCGAATTATCAGCCGGACTTTTATTGCATAAAGCCATCATTGCTCCCATGGGACCTTATTGGTATCTCCATACCCTGATGCTCTGTAATGCCAGCTATTACCTGATGTACAGGATGACAAATAAATGGAAAGGAATTACTCGCTTCATCCTTTTAGGAATATTATTATATGGACTTTCGGAGTTGAAGTTATTGACATTTGCCAATGCCATTTATTTTCTGGCAGGAGTAGCTATCCGACAAAGCGGAAGCAATATCATCCGTATTTTCCAACCCAGCCTCTTGGCCTTGTTCCCACTGATTATACTCTGTTACTTCCCCGAAAATCTGAATCGAGGAACACTGGCAGGAGTAACTATTACATATCTGGTAATCAGCTTGCTGCTAGCAACCTACACTTATCTAACGGAACAAATAAAAAGGATTCTTCTTTATATTGGCAGTAATACACTGGTTATTCTGCTCTTTTCACCTGTGTTTACTATTTTGTCAAAACTCTACCTGCCGCTCTTTGCTTTCGATGCGACAGGCATTTGTTTTACGATAGTTTCGGTAGTTTTTGTTATCTGCGGATGTTTCGGCGTAACTTACATATTCGACCGATTACATATCTCGCCCTACTTTTTAGGAAAGAAGCAAATGCTTCCTCCCTATTCTTCTGCCGACTAGTCACGCTCGATCAGTACGGTAGCATATGCCGAGATACCTTCTTCACGACCGGTAAATCCTAACTTTTCGGTTGTAGTAGCCTTTATGGATACGTCTTCCGGTTCAATGTTCATGACATGAGCCAGCACTTCCTGCATTTCTGGAATATGTGCTTTCAGCTTCGGACGTTCGGCACAGACTGTTGCATCAATATTGCCAACTCGATAACCTTTTGTTGCTATCAAATCTATAGTTTTTGCCAGCAGAATCTTGCTGTCGATATTCTTAAACTCACCTGCATTGTCAGGAAAATGATAACCGATATCACGCATATTTGCCGCTCCCAGCAATGCATCGCAAATGGCGTGAATCAGCACATCAGCATCAGAATGTCCCAACAATCCTAATTCGTGCTCCAGCTTGATACCTCCCAGCCAAAGCTCACGTCCTTCAACTAAACGATGGACGTCGAAACCAAATCCTACACGTATTTTCATCGCACGTAAAAATCAAGAACTTTTTCGTTTTCCAAATAGCCTTCCAAGTGATTGTCTATCTGTACCGGACCCACTCCTACCGGTGTTCCAGTAAACAGCATATCTCCAATTTTCAATGTACAGAACTGACTGACGTATGCAATAATCTGATCTACTTTAAAAAGCATGTCCTGCGTATTCCCCTGCTGTACAGTCTTACCATCAATATCCAAATGGAAATTGATATGCTGTATATCGGCAAACTTCTCTACCGGTACCCAATCTCCTATAGCAGCCGAATTATCAAATCCCTTACATAGTTCCCACGGCTTTCCTTCGGCACGGAACTTACGTTGCAAATCACGTGCAGTAAAGTCAATACCCACCGTTACAGCATCATAATAGCGATGTGCAAAACGCTCGGATATATTCTTTCCCAAACGGTTTATACGTACTACCAGTTCGGTTTCATAATCTACCTGCTGGCAGAAATCAGGAATAAAAAACGGCTTGCTGTCCTTCAGTAAGGCAGAGTCCGGTTTCATAAAGATAACCGGTTCTTGTGGCAATGGCTCGTCTGCATGCAATTCCTTACAATGCAACGGATAGTTCATGCCTATAGCTATAATTTTCATGGAAAGTTATTTCTTTATTGTTTCATTCAAACGGTTAAACATCACAGCCAGATGAGCATATAGTGATGTATTCTGCACTACAATATTTTCGGGAACCCGAATACGGAAAGGAGTAAAATTCCAGATAGCCTTGATACCTCCTGCAATCATCTTATCTGAAATCTCCTGAGCAATGGCAATAGGAACAGTCAGTACACCAATATTTACTCCATCCAGTTTCATACGTTTCTCAAAATCATCAGAGTGATAAATAGGAATACCATTTATCTTTGTTCCCACCAAGTCGGGATTGACATCGAAAGCCCCTACTATCTGAAGACCAAAATGAGACAGACCTGAGTCACGCAACAATGCTCCTCCCAAGCTTCCTACTCCGAAAAGATACGCTTTATGCATATTGGTAAATCCCAAAAAATCCTCCAATACCTGAATCAGCAAATCAATGTCATACCCTACACGGGTACGTCCGGCAATATCCACATACGAAAGATCTTTTGCTATCTGCGAAGCATCAATATTGATTTGCTTTGAAATCTGAGTAGAGGAAACATACTTCTCTCCTTTCTCTCTCATCAGCTTTGCATTCGAAAGATACCACGGCAGTCTACGCAAGGTAGGCTCCGGTATTTTTTCCGTATTTTTACGAGTATGTATTGCCATTTTTTGCTTCTATAATGGTTCTGTCTTTGTGCAAAATTAAGCTATTTATTCGGAAACGCACACAGAATATAGAAAAATGTACCTATCTTTGAGTCGGATTAAAATTAATTCACATGAAAAATAACGATTGGAAAGACCGACTGAACATTGTATATTCTACTAATCCGGACTTTAAATACGATAACGGAGAAGAGGAAGAAGTGGAAACACTAGATAAAAAACAGCAAAAGCTTCGCGTTTCGATAGAGAAAAAAGGACGCGGCGGAAAGACCGTTACTGTAATAACCGGCTTCATCGGCAGTGAAGATAATCTGAAAGATATGGGCAAGCTACTGAAGACCAAATGTGGTGTAGGAGGTTCTGTGAAAGACGGTGAAATCTTGATACAAGGAGAGTTTCGCCAGCGCATTATCGATTTATTAAAAGCAGAGGGCTATACACAAACTAAGTGATCTGATATTATCTAAAAAGACATCAGGTAATACGCCTAATAAAGACCGATAAAATAACCGAAATTTTTGTACAAATGCTCAGAGTGTTTGTACATTTTTTTGCAAAACATCAGCAAGTTTTAGGGAAAACTTCAGCATATTTTCAAAAGATAAGAAAGAAAATTCCTTTTATGACTACCACATATGAAAAGCATAAAAGGAATTTCTTATAAAAATAACATCAACAGATAAAAAAGGCTTCCCCTCCTATGGAACTTTACAAATGGTATAAAGAACATAAAAGGGGAATTTCTCTTTCTCTTAAAAATCTATGGACAAGGTATTTCTATAACAGTCTGTAATCTGATATCATCTGAACTTGCACCAATCATAACCAAAAAATCTCCAGGTTCAACCACCTGCTTCAAGGTAGTGTTCAGTACACTAAAATCATTCCTGTCTAACACAAATCTTACCTCTTTCATTTCTCCTCGCCTCAGAAAAAAACGTTCGAAATGCTTCAACTGTTTTAATGGCTGAATAGTAGAGGCATATTCATCCCGCAGATACAGCTGTGCCACCTCTTCTCCGTCGTAATTCCCTATGTTCCTTACTTTAAATGAAACAAGATAAGTACTCGGATTCTGGCAAGTTACACGCAAATCGGAATATTCAAAACGAGTATAACTCAAACCATAACCAAACGCATACAAAGGCGAAGTTGATAATTCTACATAATCATGGCTTTGAGGGGCCTTTTTATTATAATATACAGGAATCTGTCCTACTGAACGAGGAACAGAAATTGGTAAACGTCCTGCCGGATTATAATCACCAAACAACACATCTGCTATAGCATTGCCTCCTTCCTGTCCTGGATAATAGGCTGTAAGAAGCGCATCAGCATGTCGAGCAGCCCAATTCTTATCTAGTGGACGTCCCTCGATATAAATTACCACTAAAGGTTTTCCCGTAGTTTTCAATGCAGCCAACAGCTCGTTCTGCTTACCAAGCAAATCTAATGTTGCACGATCAAATCCCTCTCCACACTCCATATCGCTGAGAGAAGTCTTATCAGCAATAGCAGCTCCTGTATCTTTATAACTTGTCTTGAAATCACGAGCACTAGATCCTCCCACCACAGCGATGACCACATCCGCACGTGACGCGGCAGCGACTGCACGATCGATTTCTGCATCCAAGGTATCACGAATAGAACAGCCTTTTACATATTCAACTTGTGCAACCGATAGTTTCGATAAGATTCCGTCCAGTACAGTCTTTACATTTTCCTGTTCTTGAGGAGCCGTATAATCCCCCAACATATTATAACAATTATCGGCATTGGGACCAATTACGGCAACTTTACCAATATGTTTACTCAAAGGAAGCAAAGAGTCACTGTTCTTCAGCAATGTAATTGATGCACGTGCCACTTCACGGGCACATGAAATGTGCTTCTTTGCACGAACCTCATTTTTTGCTTTTAAAGGATTGACATAAGGATTCTCGAACAGTCCCATCTCAAATTTCATCCGAAGTACACGACATACAGCAGTATCTACAACAGCCTCATCTATCCGACCGTTTTTCACAGCATCAATCAAGTTTACAAAGGCATCACCTCCCAAATCAACATCTACTCCTGCCGACAATGCCATAGTTGCAGCTTCCTTTATCGTAGGAGCAACAAAATGACTCTGATGAATGCCTTCAATACTATATAAATCGGAAACTACAAGTCCTCTGAATTTCCAATCTTTCCGCAAAACATCTTTCAGCAAATACGAATTAGCCGTACACGGAATACCATCTATTGAATTATAAGAAGTCATGACAGACAAAGCACCTGCGTCAATCGCCCGCTTAAAAGGAGGAAGGAAGTTTTCGTGCAATTCCCTGATGCCAACAAATGAAGGATTACCATTCTGTCCACCCTCTGGCACTCCATAAGCCAGAAAATGCTTTAAGGTTGCCAACGTTGTACAAGGCGAAGTTAGCTTACCACCTCCTAATCCTTGTACCATAGCTACTCCGATTTCAGCACTCAACAAAGGATCTTCACCAAATGTTTCTTCTACACGCGACCAACGCGGGTCACGCGCTAAATCCAAAACCGGACCGTAGCTGATATGTCCACCTTGTAAGCGTATTTCTTTAGCAATAATCTGACCAGCAGCTTTTATCAGGCCAGGAGACCATGTAGCCGCCATTCCAATGCCAGTAGGAAAGACAGTCGTACCGATAGCCATATGCCCATGAGGAGCTTCTTCTGCTAAAAATACAGGAATACCTAAACGTGTATGTTCGACGACATACTTTTGCAAAGCATTCCCTGCTTTGGCTGCCAACAAAGGATTCAATCCGTTTTCCAGCGTTTTCTTTGTCCACGGATCAGCGCGATACGTAGCCCATAGCATACCGGCATGACGTTTTTCCATCAGTTGCTTGAACTTGCCGGAAGGGAGTACGCTATCACTCTTAATTTCATACATTTCCCAGCCAAGTGGACAAAGCAGTTGCCCGACCTTCTCCTCCAAAGTCATACGCGACAGCAAATCGCTTACACGTTCTTCTACCGGAAGTGTAGCATTTTTATAGGGCAATACAGCCAACTGTGCACAAATTTGCCCTTCATTGGGCATAAACAAACCTCCGGCAAACAATAAAAATCCATATATTCTTGATTTCATAAAATCAATATTACAAATTAAAAAGTAAAGCGCCAACGTAACTTTTTGTAAAGATAACGTTGGCGCCTTCTAATTGGCTTCATGAAAAAATTTCCTTCAACAAGATGCCAACTACTTGTTATCAAGAAAACATCACTTACCCATTATTACTAAATATTCTTACTTAAAATGGGCATTTCTGATTATCTACCCATTCTATTTCCTTATACGGATGAGCATTATAACCGTGACCAGTCATATCAAGTACAGTACCGTCCTCCTGAGTTTCTCCATTGAAACGCCAATATGCCACCAGCCCTTCACTGGTTGGATCCACATAGCAGATACCATCTTGTAGTTCAGCTGGAGTACGTGCAACATTCCAAACACGACATTCACTGATGTAACCGTCGAAGAAACGTGCATAACCAGCAGAACGACCGATAGCAAATGTATCTTCCCACGAATGTCCATCGTATGCCATACTCAAGTTAATGGTACCACCGTTGTTGGTTTCCACAAAGTGAATCTGTTCACCATCCAAATAAACACGCAGGTACTGACCATCGTAAACAGCTGCAAAATGCAGCCAATGCCCTGTTTCAAATTCCTTTTCAATCCAAGATTCGTAGTGATCTTTTTTATCAGGATGAGAGGCAGAGCCAATAGAACCTTTACACAACTGCAGTTTGTTGGTCGGGTTACCAGCACCATCTCCAAAACGGAACAAGAAGTTTTCTTCACATCCACACAAAGAACTGATACCGCTTGCACTGCTTGGTGTACTTGGGAAAGAAACCGGAAGAACCTTCATTTCCAATGTCATCTGGCTCAAAGCCTTTACCGGACTGTCTTCTCCTGCAAAGCCTGGAATATCGAAACAGTTATTTCTATGCAAATAAGCAGCTTTTACTGTAATTACTTTGGTCAGCATCACATACGCTGTACGGGAAGTTTCCAATACTTTCAAATCTTCTCCTTCTACAGAAGTAATGGAGATAGGTAAACAGTAGGATACCCCCTCTTGCAACAGTTCAGAATCGGCACTGATCTTAATCTGAGTAGACCGTGTTTTTCCTGAATTGATTACCACTTCCGTACCCTCAATAGTATAACTACCTTCCGGTGGTAAGACACAATTTCTACCAGTAGACGCATTGAAATCGGCAAGCAATTCAGGAGCCTCTTTTAAACCAATTCTCACATCGGCACCTGTTTTATTAGTAGAAGTTACGGTAAGTCCCATGCTTGACTGTCCATCCACAAGGAAACGAATATTAGACGATTGCAAAGTACCAGTCATATAAACTGCATCACCGAAATCAGGGGCCTTTTTACAACCAGTAACTCCTAGAAGTAATACCAAAAGACAAAAATATATATACTTTTTCATACCTAAATAATCTTTTATTTTACATACACATTAAATTCTCCGATTGTAGTAGAAGCTTCCTTTTCTCCCCAAGAAGCAACAACAGGTATTTCAGTTCGAATATAACGCATCGGAACAGGAGCATACAATACTACATTTTTTCCATTTATATATGGTACCGTTCCCAGATCCTCCCAATCTGTTCCGTTTTGACTATATTCCAACTTCGCACCTTGAGTAAATGAAAAATAATCATAATAACCATAAAAAGAATACCACGCAGTGACAGCAGTTACATTCTGAGTTTTCTGCATATCAAACACGACATGGAATAACTGTTCAGACGAAGCAGACCATTCAGAAGAAGGATCGCCATCAAAAAGTGATGAAATTTCACCCTTAATCATGACCTCATCTGATTCTTCAACATATGCAGTCCATCCGGTACGTTCAGACACCAATGTGCCTTGCGTATCTTGATCTGAAGCCTCATTATTAATCAATCCACTTTTCACTTTTACTCCTGCAACTAAATAAGAAGTATTCATATTAGTACTTACAGTAGCATTTCCTCCTTGAACATTCAGCAAAGTTACAGGAATCAAATAACCGTTTTCACTACGAAGTCCTGCTACTTCTTCCTCATTTATAGAAATATGGACACTTTCTGATGAATTATATGTTCCAGCAGGAATAGTTATAGTCTTATTTTCTATTAATAATGCTTGTTCTAGCAAAGCTTCATAACTTGTACCATTAGCCGCATTATATGCATCAACAAGAGAATTATCAATACCCAAAGTCGCCACTATATCCTCAGAATGATTCTGAGTAACATATACCGGTATATCCAACTCCAATGAACTGGCACTCACTACCGGAGTATGTACAATAACAAAATTACCTCCTGTATACGGTTTAAGGTATACACGATTCATAGAATCACCAGGAAAGTCGTAAGACTCATCATCGTTACAGGATGTAGTACCCAATATAGAAAGTACACCTGCAACCATATAAAATAATGTTCTAATCTTTTTCATAAGTTTCTTTCAAGCAATGAAATTAATAAACTGCAGGATTTTGAATCTGAATACATTCACGGAAACGTTTGTAAGGGTACGGATTGTTTTCATGTACATTATAATCTCTATGAATAAAGAAAGCTCCGAATCCTCCCTTCCGTCCGTTTGCCGGCTGATAGCTGGCTTGCTGATACATATCACTCATTGTACCTTGCCAACCATCTCCCATATTACAGCAGAAAACCACTTTTTCAATAGGCCAGGTAGTGCTAGTACCACCTCCATAAGCTTGTTTGAAATAATAATTACAGATATCGTACAATTCAGATGAAGGATCACCCGGGGCATCTACACACAACATTTTGTCAGTATCAGTCATTCCTGTACCGTATCTTTCCTGAATGAGTTTCAGACGTTCTTCCTTTGTAATATCAGGATTAGGTCCCATATATTTTGAAAGATGCTGCATAAAATATATAAAATACTCACCATCAAGGAAGTCTCCTTCTGGCTCAAAATCAGCATCAAATCCATCTAAATCGTTTAAAAATACCTGATCAAGAAAATACTCTGCATACATTTCAATTGCCTTTTTAAGAGCTGTCTCTCTTTCCTCACCCGGTTCCATAGCCTTAGCTTCATTGTAAGCTTGCTTAAATGCATGATCGTCTGTTTCCGCATCAATACGGGTTATGGCAACTACGAGCATTTTCGTTCCTTTTACTTTCTGGACAAAACGCAATTCTTCCCATATTTCTTTATTTTCAGCAGCTGGTATCCCCCCCCATAAAGAACAAATGTCAAGACTATCAGGTAAGCCCATAAAGCGTACAGCCATTGAGTTTTGCTGCCCGTATTGAGAAAACCATCCAAAGGAAATAGAATGGTCACTTGCCTTGTAATCACGAAGATTCTGATAATACAAATCACTATATGTATAAGGATTCTGAATAGATATAGATTCAATGTCGGTATTACATGCAGACATTAACCCACCTGCCAACATAAATAACAGTAAATATTTTATTACCTTCATAATATCATTTTTTTACAATTAAACGTACGTTATCTTCTGACATCCCACCAAAGTCTTGTTCCAGCAGTATCTCCACCTGTACCCAACAAAGCAACCGCTTCCTGAGTATTCTGGCTATTATCGGAATATTCTGTTGTCGGGAATTTTAAACGACTAATAAGTTCTCCATCTGCCACTTCATTCTGATGTGCATAAGATGCAATTCTGACAAATCCAGGATATCCGGTACGACGCATTTCACTCCATGCTTCCTGTCCGTCAGGATACAGAGCAATCCATTTTTGAATCATGATACGCTCCAACTTTTCTTCGTTAGAAACTCCCTCTTCCCATGCAACCGTCCGTTGCGACAAATATCCAGTAACATTTGTCGAACGATTGGTAACCGGATCGATATAAGTACCCAAAGGTAAATTTTCAGAATTAGAAATATATTCATCGACTCCGGACGCTCCTTTTGAAGCGAAAGAGGTACGTATTCCTTGTTCATAATACTCTTGCACAGTGCTACTACCCAAACCTAACCTCAATTTAGCCTCAGCAAGCAAAAAATACGCTTCAGAAGCATCCATCCATTGCATATTACTATTTTCTTCAAAATTAAGTCCTGAAGCAGCTGCAATATAACTATCTTTTGATATATTATCCATACCGTTTCTCACACCGCGATACTGACCGTCATTAGTAGCTGTACGGAAATATTTGGAAATACGTGGATCATTATATCCATTCAAATAACAATCCATTGTAGCTCCCATACGTATATCCTGAAAACTCTCACTGATTTCCCACAAAGGATTTACAAACGAAAAGCTTGTAGTCTGATGTAAAATAGCAGAATCATCGGCAGAAGTCATCAAACCAGAAGGGTGATTAATGGCAGCAGAAGCCTCTGTATGTGCCTTAGCTTCGTCTACAAAAGAAACACGCATAGCCAAACGCAAACGTAAAGTATTAGCAAACTTAATCCACTTACCGACATTACCACTATAAATATAATCGTATTGCTCCATATAATTGGCAGAAGTCGTGTTATTATAGTCTGTCAAAATAGAAATAGCCTCATCAAGTTCATCGAAGAATTGATAATATACATCTTTCTGGCTATCGTAAGGGACCTGAGTAGTAGTACCAAACTTACTATAAGGAATAGGCCCATACATATCTGTAATACGGCTCATCCCCAACACCTTAACAATAGTAGCTAAAGCTCTCGTAGGAGATCCTTCATCAGTCACATCACAAATAGATTTCCACGGCTGCATTACATAAGTATATGCATCTCTGAAAGGAGCATTGTACCAATCTCTATAAAGGACGTAATGGTCGTGATGATAAGTAGTATAACTGAACGTATTGATATTGGCTACGAAACTGGCAAAGATATCACCATTCAGTACCTCTGTTATTTGATATTCGCCACCGAGTCCTACACCGTCTGCACTCTTACCAACGATAAATACTCCACGTAACATTTGAGTAAAATAAGCTCCCGTATTCAAATTATCTTGCTCCATTTGATCGGGAGTTACTTCATTGGGATTGATATTCCATTTTTCAAACTGGCTTGTACAAGAAGTAAAACAAAGACTTCCTGCAAACAGAAGATACAACCAGCTTTTCTCTATATTTTTCAATGTATGTTTCATCTTTTTAAGCATTAGAAGTTAAGTCTGACAGAAAAACCAAGATTGCGCAAGCTTGGAAGCATAAAATAATCCATACCACTAAAATGTGTACCTGTACTTGCTGTAAGTTCAGGATCAAATGGAGCCTTACAATAAAACATCAATAAATTATGTCCGGTCAAAGCAATATTCAATCCCTTAATCCAAGGAACAACTCTTGTTACAGGTATATCATACCCTAATGAAAGTTCAGCCAAGCGAACATTCGTCGCACTATAAACGTACATTGAGCCAGCTCCAGTACCTACTGTCTGATAATATTTTTGGGCTGCTGGCACCAAACTTCCATTAATAATAACTCCACCTGCATCGCGAGCATCAGCTGAGGTCTTTGAAGTACCATAGGCATCCATCAATGCTTGTGTCATAGACACACATACACCACCAACACGAGCATTAATCAAAAATCCTAAAGATAATCCCTTCCAGCTAAAAGAGTTACGCCACCCCATCGTATATTTAGCTTGAGAGTTGCCTGCATATATCCATCCATCTTTACGGTCGCCAGCGTTCTTGTCAACCGCAACCGTATTGTTTACGTAATCCACATCAATATATCCATGTTCATCGGTACGTAAGGCAGTAACATACAAATCACCGATAGAACCACCTTCTGTCAAGCGTGACATAACATTACCTACACCTCCCAAATCCAATACATCCTGCTCAACCGTCAATCCCGAAGACAGAGTAGTAGGCTTAAGCAATTTTTTAATTTTATTCCGATTTAATGTATAAGTGAATGTTGAGTTCCATTCAACTGGACCCAAAGGTTGGTTCAACGACAAACTCAACTCTATACCTTTGTTGTCTACTTGTCCACCATTTATATAAATAGATGTGTAGCCAGATGAAGCTGAAAGAGAAGGGTTAAACAACTGATTATAAGTAGATGTTTTATAAAGAGAAACATTCAAGGCCAACTTATCTCCCCAAAAATTCGACTGTAAACCAATTTCCCAAGCCTTTGTACGCTCTGGTTTGATATCTGTATTTGGATAAGTAGAAGCAGTTGTAGGAATACCCGACTGATAAGGATATGTCTGAAAAGCAATATAACGTGTTGGTGCGTTACCAACTTCACTATACGAACCACGTACTTTTAAGAAAGTTAATACATCATTTTTTATAGGAAACAAATCCGTCAAGATTGCGGACAAGCCAACAGATGGATATGCCACATTCTTCGAATTAGTCCAAGCTAATGCCGACGCCCAGTCTACACGCCCAGTCACGTCTAAATAAAGCTTACTCTGCCAACCTAATTGCGCAGTCGCAAAAATAGACTGAGTCTGATCATGATATCCATCTTGATCGAATTCGGCATTTGCCTGATTCAAGTTTTTTAAGGTAAAGCTATTAGCTACAGAATTAAGATCTCCTCCCACACTATAATATCGATAATTAACATCCTGAATACTTGCTCCTATAGTAGCAGCTAATGAAAAATCACCAAAATATTTATCAATATTCAACATAACATCTCCATAAAGCTGCCGAGTTGATGCATCTGCTTTATAATAAGCTCCATACTGCTGAGCAAAAATAGCATCGGTAGTTGCTGAATATTTTTTTTCATTAATAGCAGAAGTATAATCGAACTTGGTACGTCCACTAAGTGTGATACCTTTGGCTATATCATAAGTCAGACCTCCACTCACCAAAAAACGGTTTTTATTATTCACAAACTTATCACGGTTTATAATCCAATAAGGATTTTGCATGGCAAGTCCCATATTTCCCCATGGCCAGTACTGTGTCTTAAAACCACGACTTTCATCATACATTTCAAACAACTGATAGGTTTCAAGACTATAACTTGGCGACATCAAATATACAGGAACAATAGGATTAAAATACTGTCCTTGAGAAACCATATTCTGCTCGCGTATACTTACATAATTGGCACTAATATCAAGATGCATTTTATCGTTTAACATACTGGTAGTATTGCGAACCGAAAAGTTATAGCGATCGTATGTATTGTTCTGTACAATACCTTCCGCATTAGTAGCAGCAAGAGATACAAATGTCTGATTTTTCTCATTACCATTGGTCAATGTCAATGAGTTTGTCTCGTTCCATCCTGTCTGAAAGAAATCTAACGGATCATAGCTGCTTGGTTGAGCTAATTTCTGTCCCCAACTTTGGAATGAACCGCTTGATGCACCATAAGTATTTTGAAACTCAGGTGTTACAAATGGAGTATAAAAAGAGGTATTGTTTGCATAACTAACATTCAATTTATTGGCTGTCCCTTTTTTGGTAGTAATCATAATTACGCCATTGGCAGCATCGCTACCATACAACGCAGATGCAGCAGCACCACTCAATACAGACATACTCTCAATATCTTCTGGATTAATCATAGAAGCGCCGTCACCTGATTGTCCCATACCCGTAAACTGGTCATCCGGTTGAGTTGTATCCAACGTAGGCATAGGAACACCATCTACAACATACAACGCATTATTATTTCCTGATATAGATTTCGCACCACGCATCACAACCTTTGCTCCTCCACCAATTCCCGAGGAACTAGTATTAATAGAAACACCGGCAATCTTACCCGACAAACTATTTACAAAATTAGCATCCTTCACACCTATTATCTCACTAGCTGATACCTCTTGTACATTATAAGAAAGGGCCTTGGCTTCTTTTTTAATACCAAGAGCAGTAACTACTACTTCTTCTAGCATTTCATTGTCTGAAGCCATAGTGATGTTATAGAAATTCAAATCGGAAACTTTAATTGACTGCGATTTATAGCCAACATAAGAAATGTTCAATATAGATCCATAAGTAACATCTAATGTAAAATTTCCGTCAAAATCAGTAATCGTACCAGTTGTACTTCCTGCTACAGACACATTTACACCAATAAGAGATTCTCCCATTTCATCAACAACCCGTCCGGTTATCTTTTTATTTTTAGAATTATCTCCTTTTTGTATAGGAACAACAACTATACATCCGTTCTTGATCTGATAGGTAAAACCTGTGTTTTTCAATATAATAGTCAGTGCATCCTCTAGTGACTGATTATTAATATCTAACGAAACTGATTTATTTGCTAATTGCGATTCATTATAGGCAACGGACATTTTAGATTGCTTTTCAACTTCCGTCAATGCCTTTTTTAAGGTTATATTACTGTTTTTAATTGTGATCCGCTCTCCATTTTGAGCGAAAAGGGCTGTACTAACAAACATTAAACAGCTAATTAATACGCACTTTTGAGTTTTTTTTAGATACAAATTCATATCTTTGTAACGTTTTTAGTGTTAAGTTCATAATATTATCTCATTCTAAAAGTTATAAGCTTATTTGCTTGATTACTAAAGGCATTTCATACTCGAATCGGGGGGCCGCCTGATTCGAGTACTTTTGTTCATAGTATAAATAATTTTAAATTCATTATTATTTTTTTCTTGATTTAATATAGCATACATCATCACATAACTGGTAATCGAATCCACCCATTACAATCTGCAGTACTTCAAGGATCTGTTCGCAACTAGCATTCTTCTTAAAGCTGAAGTTATATTTATCTTTATTAAATACTCCAGGATTACAACGGAAAGTTATCCCATAACGACGTTCCAACTCTTGAAATATCTCATCAGATGTACAGCCACGAAAAACAATTTCTCCCCTTTGCCATGCAGTTACATCATCTATATTTGCCGCTAATAATACACTTTGAGACGTCTTTCTGTTATATACAACCTGTTCACCAGGAGATAGAATATAATTAATGGTATCTAATCCCGTATCAACTTTAACTTTTCCTTGTAATAATGTAGCAACGATTTCATCTTCTTCAGGATATGCCCTTACATCAAACTCTGTACCTAATGCTGTTACTGATAAACTAGCAGAGCGAACAATAAAAGGCTTATCCGGATTTTTAGCAACCTGAAAGTTTCCTTCACCAAGTAGATATACGACACGTGTATCTCCTTCAAAATTCTCTGGATATAGAATATAAGAGCCGGAATTAAGATGAGCTGTACTTCCATCTGGCAAAACAATACGTCCTGTCTGGCCATTTTTTATATATTGCTCCACCATCAGAACAGTTTTGCTTTCAACAGCATTTTTGGTTAGCCAAAAAGTCATCGCTACAGAAACACATAATATAGCAACCGCAGCTGCATATTTCAATGGAGATAAATAAATGATTCTTGATTTTTTAGGCTGCGTTATATTTAAGCGCTGTAATACATGACTAAAAGATAATTCAGTCTGCAAATCTGCTTTTGCTTCGGTTGTATCCCAAATTTCTTTTAAGGCCTGCTCCTTCAAATCTGCATTTTCTTTTCCGATGAGCCAATGATGTATTTGCTTCGTTAAAGAATCTGAGTATTGAAAACGAATAAAACCTTGCAATATTTTTCGTATGTAATTTTCCATAAACTGTCTTTGCTTTTAATAGAAGACAGTTTATTCTTACAGACTACTTAATGAAAATATCAAAAAAATTAAAATATTTTTCTTTAACTCTCGTAAAGCTAAATATAGATGATGTTCTACTGTACGAATTGAGAGATGTAATTCATCTGCTATTTCTTGATTCGAAAGCCCTTGATGACGACTTAACAAAAAAATCCGTCTACGCTGTGCAGGCATCTGCTCAATAGTCATTTTCAATAAAATATTTATTTCTTTGGCATACAGTTTATTAACTGTATCATCCATATCAGATAAAGAAAATTGTATATCTTCTGTAACATTCTCTATATAATGAGCTTCAACAGATTTATGCTCCAAAAAATTATAAATATGATTCCGTAGCATAGAGAATAAATAACCGTCCCATTTTTCACGTTCAATCCATAATCCCGGATGTGCCCATAGTTTTACAAATATGTCTTGAGCTATATCTTCTGCATCATCCTCCGATTTTAATAATTTCAATGCAAAAGCCTTTACTTTAGGAAAGTTTTCTAAAAAGAACTTCCTAAATCTATCTGTTTTTTCATCATCCGTAATCATTCTATCAACTTTAATATTCATGAATAAATGGGAAATAATCTAGGGAGCTGCACAACAAAATTACAATTTTTTAACCGACAAAAGATCTCTATTTTTCAGAAGAAAGGAAAATTAATCTATTATAACATTTTAATTTACAATTTTCCTATCCTTTCTAAAATAACAGGCAACACTATTAACTGTTATTATTTCTATATAAAACAATAACAGAAAGGGATGCTTCTTTTTAGAAGCATCCCTCTTATTATTAATTCACACAATAGTGTTGATTATTCAGCACGCAAAGTGAAACGTTTGAATTCTGTGATAGCCAATTCAGGATCTGCAGCTTTCAATACTTCTGCTACATTCTTCTTCGGATCCATAATGCTTTCTTGGTTCAACAGACAAACTTCTTTCAAGAATTTGCCCAAACGACCTTTAGCGATATTTTCGATCATAGCCTGAGGCAGGTTAGCAGCCTTTTCAGCAGCTACAGTTTCCTTAATTTCTTTTGCTTTAGCTACGTCTTCAGCAGTGATCCATCCCTTAGCCATGTTGCTTTCCATGTGTTCTTCGCTGTCTACATGAGCAGGATTGATACCAGCTTTCTTCAAAGCAGCTTCTACAGCCTTCTGTACCTGTTCAGCTTTAGTCTTTTCGATAGCAACGTTGATTTCCTCTTGTTTTACTGATTCAGGAACGCCTGCTTCATCGATAGCGATCGGGTTCATAGCTGCAATCTGCATACAGATTTCGTGAGCAACTTTTTCATCGCAAACTTTGTTGAAAGATACAATTGTACAAAGCTGATTCTTGTTCATGTGGTTGTAAACAGCAGTGCAAGCACCAGAAACGAAGAAATAGCCATCCAATTCAGTCTTTTCACCAGTGATACCGCTACGTTCAACGATAGCATCAGCGATAGTACCGCTACCCATCGGAAGAGCTTTTACATCATCCAAAGTCTGACACTTGTTAGCGATAGCAGCGTCAAGGATAGCTTGAGTCAAAGCAACGAAATCTGCATTTTTAGCAACGAAGTCAGTTTCACACTTCAAAGCAATCATAGCAGCATAGTCACCTGTTGATTTTGCCAATACACAACCTTCTGAAGTTTCACGGTCAGAACGTTTTGCAGCAACAGCCTGTCCTTTCTTACGGATAATTTCCACTGCTTTGTCGAAATCGCCTTCTGATTCAGTCAAAGCGTTTTTACAGTCCATCATACCAGCTCCAGTCATTTTACGAAGCTTGGTGATATCAGCCATACTTACAGCCATAGTAATTTCTTTTTATTGAGTTAATAAATAAATCTATTATAAAGCAAATGAGAGCTGAGAACAGAGAGTTGAGAATTGCTTTTATATAGTAACTCTCAACTTTCAACTCTCAACTCTCAACTTAAAGTATATTAAGCTTCTTCGTCTTTACCGATGAAAGCGGCAGCTTTAGCAGCATTGATTGCGTCTTCTTCAGCCTTATCCATGCGTGCTTTAGTAGTTTTCTTCTTAGCTGCTTTTGGTGCATTTTCACCAGCAGCTTCCATATCTACTTTTTCAGCTTTTCTTTCTTCCAAACCTTCTGCCATAGCAGCGCAGCAAGCATCCAAGATAACTTCTACAGACTTAGTAGCGTCATCATTTGCAGGAATTACGAAATCTACGTTTGAAGGATCTGAGTTTGTATCAACGATAGCGAATACAGGAATACCCAAACGGTTAGCTTCGCGAACTGCGATATTTTCTTTCAATACGTCGATAACGAACAATGCAGACGGCAGACGAGTCAAATCAGCGATAGAGCCTAAGTTCTTTTCCAATTTAGCACGCTGACGAGAAATCTGAAGAACTTCTCTCTTTGACAAGTTTGAATAAGTACCATCGTTAGTCAATTTATCGATAGTAGCCATTTTCTTCACAGCCTTACGGATAGTCGGGAAGTTAGTCAACATACCACCCGGCCAACGCTCGATTACATAAGGCATGTTTACAGAAGCAGCTTTCTCAGCTACTACCTGTTTTGCTTGTTTTTTAGTAGCAACAAACAGGACTTTCTTTCCTGATTTTGCAATCTGCTTCAAAGCTTCAGCAGCTTCATCAACTTTAGCAACGGTTTTGTTCAGGTCGATGATATGGATTCCGTTGCGTTCCATGAAAATATAAGGAGCCATTGCAGGGTTCCACTTTCTCTTAAGGTGTCCGAAGTGGCAACCAGCCTCCAATAATGTATCAAAATTTACTCTTGACATTGTTTTAATCTTTAAATCGTTTACTTTCTTTTTTGTTAATTGAACCAACTGCCGGGTAGTTTCTCCGCAAACACTTGTAGGGAAAATCCCGACGGTTTAGATACTAAACGCTTTCTTAGTTGAGAGTTGAAAAGTGAAAGTTGAAAAAAATTAAGCAACTTGTCCGTTCCAACATTCCACCAACTCTTAACGTTTACTGAACTGGAATCTGCGACGTGCTTTTGGACGACCCGGTTTTTTACGTTCAACAGAACGAGGATCACGAGTCATGAAGCCTTCTGCACGAAGAGTCTTCTTGTCTTCAGGGTTAATTTTAACCAGTGCACGAGCGATAGCCAGACGCAAAGCCTGTGACTGACCAGTAAATCCACCACCGCACAAGTTAACTTTAATATCATATTTTTCAGCTACTTCCAGCTTATTCAAAGGCTGTTTTACTACATACTGCAGAATAGTTGATGGAAAGTACTGTGCAAGGTCTCTCTTGTTAATAGTAATCTTTCCTGTACCTTCGCTTACGAAAACGCGAGCAACTGCGCTTTTACGTCTGCCTAATGCATTTACTACTTCCATTCTTTATTATTTAAGTGTGTTAATATCAATTACTTTCGGAGTCTGAGCTTCATGCTTATGTTCAGCACCTTCGTATACATAAAGGTTGCCCAGCAACTTAGCTCCCAGACGATTTTTCGGAAGCATACCTTTTACTACTCTCTTCATCAATTTTTCAGCACCGTTCGGTTTAGCCATCAAGCGAGCCGGAGTAATTTCGCGCTGACCGCCCGGATAACCGGTGTAGCTCAAGTAGATTTTATCATTCCACTTGTTTCCTGTAAATTTCACTTTGTCTGCATTGATGATAATAACGTTATCACCGCAGTCTACATGAGGGGTGAAGTTTGGTTTATACTTACCTCTCAACAACTTTGCAACTTTTGCACCGAGGCGACCTACCACCTGATCGGTAGCATCCACTACGACCCATTCTTTAGTCGCAGTTTCTTTGTTTGCAGAAATGGTCTTGTAACTTAAAGTATCCACTCTTAAATCTTTTTTAAAATGTTAACTACTAAAAAACAAATTCCTACAACTTACTCCTCCCGGACAAAGAAGATATAAAGCCTTCAGAATTAAACTTTTATCACTATTTGATAATAATCGGCTTGCAAAATTACTGCTTTTATCTGAACTGGCAAAGATTTTAAGTATTTTTTTCTACACACAAGCCTCTGACTTAGGGGTAATTAGCGAATGATATTTTCAGGATAAGCAGAAGGCATCTCTACCCTTTTCCATATTTCATGACACCAGGAGTCTATTTTATTTCCATTACGGTCAGTTTTCAGATAATACTTCACAAGCATCAGGTTACCATTTTCCTCTAATTCAAACTGCATTACATTTTTTTCTCCATTCAGCTGTGGCAAATGCAGATTCTTCTCTACATATTCTGTATATGAATTCTCGGACTCCTGCTTATATGTACCATAGCCGATAATGATAGCGCCGGTCTGCATCATTACCAAATTAATAAAACGACCATCATCTGAAAGAATCTTAAGAGAGTTACCTGTCTTCAACTCACCTACAACATTAGGAGAACTAGAGCGGTAAAAACACATTTGCCATACACCATTCAATGTAGAAGGAATTTTTTCCTGAACATCCTGAGCCAACAAATTTGTAACGCCCAAAAAGAGGGATACTACCCAAAGGAATAAAGAACGTGTTTTCATAACAAATAAATTTAAGAGGTTAAACGAGAAATGAGTTGATATACAAATATATAAAATATATCGCATTAAAAGTTATAATTCCACGTTTTTATTTCACTATTCCTTACTACTTTACCTCATCCTAGAGAAATAGGTTTTCACATGACAAGAAAAAAACAAGAGACAGAATTCTGTATTCAGAAATCCGCCTCTTGTTGTATTATGAATAAAAGCTTTTTTAGAATTCAGCATTACGCGGAGTACGCGGGAAAGGAATTACATCACGGATATTTGCCATACCTGTAACGAACAACAGCAAACGTTCGAATCCCAATCCAAAGCCAGAATGAGGACATGAACCGTACTTACGTGTATCAAGATACCACCACATATCTTTCATCGGAATATTCAGTTCCTGAATACGGGTCAACAGCTTGTCATAATCAGCCTCACGTTCAGATCCACCGATAATCTCACCAATTTTCGGGAAGAGCACATCCATTGCACGAACAGTCTTACCATCTTCATTCTGTTTCATATAGAATGCCTTGATTTCCTTCGGATAATCTGTCAAGATAACAGGACGTTTGAAGTGTTCTTCCACCAGATAACGTTCATGTTCAGAAGCCAAGTCTACACCCCAATATACAGGGAATTCAAACTTGTGACCTTTAGCAACAGCATCTTCCAGGATCTTGATACCTTCTGTATAAGGCAAACGTACAAATTCTTCCTTCAACACACCCTGCAGACGTTCGATCAATCCCTTATCGAACATATCATTCAGGAATTTCACATCATCGTAGCAGTTATCAAGCGCCCACTGAACACAATACTTAATGAACTCTTCCGCCAAGTCCATATTGTCATTGATATCATTGAAAGCAACTTCCGGCTCAATCATCCAGAACTCAGCCAAGTGACGTGGAGTGTTTGAATTTTCAGCACGGAATGTCGGACCAAATGTATAAATAGCGCCCAATGCAGTAGCAGCCAATTCACCTTCCAGCTGACCAGAAACAGTCAAGCTAGCCTGTTTGCCGAAAAAGTCATTATCATAAATGATAGATCCATTTTCATCCTTTTTCAGATCGTACAGATTCATTGTTGTTACCTGGAACATCTGACCGGCACCTTCACAATCGGAAGCTGTAATAAGAGGTGTATGGAAATAGAAGAATCCACGTTCATGGAAGAACTTATGAATAGCTATAGCCATATTATGACGAATACGGAACACAGCTCCAAAAGTATTAGTACGTGGACGCAAATGAGCAATCTCACGCAAAAATTCCATAGAGTGTCCTTTCTTCTGAAGAGGATAAGTATTGTCACAAGTACCCAACACTTCTATTTCACGAGCCTGAATTTCTGCAGCTTGTCCTGATCCTACCGATTCTACCAGTTCGCCATTTACGCTGATACATGCACCAGTAGTAATTTGTTTCAGTAACTCTTCATCAAAGTTTGCCAAATCGACAACGACCTGTACATTATTTATAGTAGAACCGTCATTCAAGGCAATGAAGTTTACCTGTTTGCTACCACGGCGAGTACGAACCCACCCTTTCACATTGACCATTGTCCCGAAATCACGGCATTTCAAAAGGTCAACAATTTTTGTTCTACGAATTGTTTCCATGTTATTATTTCATTAACTAATTATTCAAAAGATCCCATACGGAGCATGTTTACTTCCTGCTCAGTCAGGTAACGCCAGTCACCGCGACGCAAGCCCTTCTTAGTCAGTCCTGCAAAATATACACGGTCCAGCTTAATTACACGATAGCCCAAAGCTTCGAAAATACGACGTACGATACGATTCTTTCCTGAGTGTATTTCGATACCAACCTGCGACTTATCTGTTTCTGAAGCATAGCTAACTGCGTCAGCATGAATTTCACCGTCATCCAGAGTAATACCAGATACGATCTGATCCAAATCAGCCTTAGTCACATTCTTATCACAATAAACGTGATAGATTTTCTTCTTCAGATATTTTGGATGAGTCAGTTTCGAAGCCAAATCACCGTCATTGGTCAGCAGCAATACACCAGTTGTATTACGGTCCAGACGTCCTACCGGATAAATACGTTCCTTACAAGCACCTTTTACAAAATCCATAACAGTCTTACGCTCCTGAGGGTCATCAGAAGTAGTAACACAGTCCTTCGGCTTGTTCAACAAAACGTATACTTTACGTTCGATATTAACCGGCTGATCGTGGAACTTAATTTCGTCTGTACGTTTTACCTTTGTACCAAGTTCAGTAACCACTACTCCATTTACCGAAACAACTCCGGCAGTAATAAATTCATCAGCCTCACGACGAGAACAGATTCCAGCATTTGCCAAGAATTTATTCAAACGAATTGGTTCATCCGGATCAGTCAATACATCCTTGTATTCTATTTGCTTCTTCATGCTATACTTAGCATTCGGATTATAGTCGGCTGTACGAGGACGATATCCTCCACCCTGCTGGCGATTGTATCCTCCTTGCTGTCCGCCACCGTTATTGAAACGAGGACGCTGCGGACGATATCCACCTTCACCCTGCTGTGCATTATTAAAACGAGGGCGATATGAACGTTGCTCTCCACCTTCTCCATTATTGTTGTTATTATAACGAGAATTATACGGACGATGCGGACGAGCATTATTATTAAAGTTCGGATTGTATGAAGAACGTTCACCGTTATTATTATCGTACGACGGACGATTGCCATATGAGCGTTGCTGGCGATAACCACCTTCACCCTGCTGACCACCGTTAAAACGCGGACGATACGGACGCTGTTCTCCACCGTCACCATTATTATTGTAACGAGAGTTGTAAGAACGCTGAGGACGCTCACCTCCTTCATTATTCGAAGCAAAGCGCGGACGACGTCCATAATTATTACCTCCCTCGTTGCGGTTGTATCTGTTATAACCTTCTCTGTTGTAAGACTTGTAACCATCGCGGCCAGACTGAGTGTTTTCACCATCTTGTCTGTTTTCTCTTTCTGCCATAATTGTTGTTTTCTGTTTATAAATTAATAAATGCACCCTTCTCGGGCTAGACTTTTTTATATTACATTCCTGTATAATTGCGCGGAGTTATCGCACGCAATTCTTTCTTAATATCTTCACTGACATTCAGTGTTTCAATAAAGTCTTTAATAGAAGCTTCGTTGATAGCCTGATTTGTACGAGTCAGCGCTTTCAATGCTTCATAAGGATGTGGATATGCCTCACGGCGGAGAATAGTCTGAATAGCTTCTGCCACCACACTCCAACAGTTATCCAAGTCCTCATAAATCTTATGCTCGTTCAACAGCAATTTACCGAGTCCTTTCAATGAGCTCTGGATAGCAATCACTGTATGTCCGAACGGAACACCGATGTTACGCAAAACCGTAGAGTCTGTCAAGTCACGCTGCAAACGTGATACAGGGAGTTTAGACGACAAATGTTCCAATACAGCATTTGCCATACCCAAGTTACCCTCTGCATTTTCAAAATCGATAGGATTTACCTTATGAGGCATCGCACTTGAACCAACTTCTCCCGCTTTGATTTTCTGTTTAAAGTATTCCATAGAAATATACTGCCAGAAATCACGATTCATATCAATCATAATCGTATTGATACGTTTCATAGCATCAAATATGGCGCCAAGATTATCGTAATTAGAAATCTGAGTAGTATATTCTTCACGCTCCAGACCGAGCTTTTCTGCAACAAACTTATTTCCGAACGCTTTCCAGTCAAACTCCGGATATGCTACATGATGAGCATTATAATTACCAGTTGCACCACCAAACTTAGCAGTAATAGGACATGCTTTCAGAACAGCCAACTGACGGTTCAAACGGTAAGCAAATACCATAATTTCTTTACCCAGACGAGTTGGAGATGCCGGTTGGCCGTGTGTTTTAGCCAACATCGGAATATCTTTCCATTCTTCCGCATACGCTGTCAGCTGATCAATCAGCTTCTGAATCTGCGGATAATAAACATCATTCAATGCATCTTTGATAGACAAAGGCACAGAAGTATTATTAATATCCTGAGAAGTCAGACCGAAGTGAATAAATTCCTTATAAGATTCCAGACCTCCCAATTTATCAAACTGTTCCTTGATGAAATACTCAACAGCCTTTACATCATGGTTTGTAACACTTTCAATCTCTTTAATGCGCTGAGCGTCTGCTTCTGAGAAGTTACGATAAATATCACGCAATGATTCGAAACGTGCTGAATCGAAACTTTTCAGCTGCGGCAACGGCAATTCACACAAAGTTATAAAATATTCGATTTCAACCTGCACACGATATTTTATCAGTGCAAACTCTGAAAAATAAGCAGCCAAAGCACCGGCTTTGCTTCTGTATCGACCGTCAATAGGTGATATAGCTGTGAGTAAATCAAGCTCCATCATGTTTCACAAATACTTTTTGAGTCTATATAATGATCATTATTGAGAGTGCAAAGGTAATGTTTTTTCCCGAGTTGAAGGGAGTAACATTGAAAACTTTAGTATTTATTTTACAATTATTTCCGTTTTAAGAGCCTGCATCCACACAAAAGTAACCGAAGTATGTTATATCTTGCTAATTATCGGAACAATGAAAGGCAAAATCATGTAATTTTGCACCCGCAAATAAAATAAACAACAAACATTATGGAATTACCTAAAGACCCGATGATGCTATTTAGCTTCATCAACATGAAACTTCGGGATTTCTATCCTTCTCTGGATGCGCTTTGCCAAGACATGCAAGTCAGCAAAGAAAAAATCGTAAACAAACTAAAAGCTGTAGGATTTGAATACAATCCTGAACAAAACAAATTCTGGTGATCATTCATTTTGAACAATCACCAGAATTTTTGTTTTCATTCGTTCAAGCAACACCATATGCTTTAACTGTCATGATATATCTTCATTAGTCCGAGAGCTAATCTCCCTTTACAAAAGAAACTACCTAAGCCACGCAAGGCAACACCCAAATAGACTTTTATAAACTTCCGATTGGCAACACATCAACGATGTAACCAAAGTTCCGGATTCAATTTTTCAGTTTCTTTGCGAAGCTGGAAATGAAGAACCGTATTGCCGTCTTTATCGGTATTTACCTGACCAATAATATCGCGTGCCTTCAATACACTGCCTTTTTTCACCAGTACCGACGACAAGTTACAATATACTGAGATATAGCTACCATGACGGACGAGCACATTCGACAATCCGTTATATTGAAATACAGCCGAAACTTCTCCATCGAATATAGCACGAGCCTGTGCGCCATCTTTGCCTTTTATATCAATACCTTTATTGTCCAGACGTACGTTTCGCAGGCCTTTGACCTGATACTGTCCAAAATGCCCTACTATCACATAAGGTCCGGTAATAGGAATCGGAAGCCGACCTTTATTTTGCGTAAAGACACCCGACAAGCGACGATCTTCTGAATCCACTTTATACTCTCCCATTTTCGACGGAGTAGTTTTAGACTTAGCACCTTCTTTACTTTCTCCGGTAGCCACCGCCTTTTCCTTGACCGTTCCAGCTTTCTTCTCAGCCTTACGTCGTGCTTCTTCTTCAGCTCTTTTACGCGCGTTTTCTATTTCTATTTCAATCAGGCGATCAATCTGTGCATTCAACCGATCTGCAGAACGACGCTTCTTCGAAATTTCAGACTGAATGCTCCGCTGTTTCTTTTGCAGAGAAGTAAGCAACGTTTTACGTTCCTTTTCCTGTTCTTCCAGCTTCAATCTTTCAGCTTCTCCCTGTTTCAGCATCTCTTCTTTAGCCTTTCTGCTAGCCAACAGCGTTTGTTGTTTTTCTGAAACCTGTTTCTGCTTCCTTTCCACTTGTAGTCCTTGCAAACGCTGATAATCAGCATATTCACGAACATACCTCAACCGACGGTACATCTGGCTTAAATTATCAGCAGAAAAAATAAACATCAGCTTCTCTTGTATCGACTTATTCTGATACATATACTTCACCGACTGTTCGTACTTTTTCTTCTTATCAGCCAGCTCTCGCTGCAAAGCTTTCAGTTCCACCTGTAAACGACTGACTTCAGTCTGTATAATCTTTACATCCTGCTCGATTGTTTCAATATATTTCTTGCGTTCATTAATCTGCCCCGACAATAAAGCTAAATTATCCAACTGACTTTTTACATCCTTCTTAGTCGACTGCAATAGGGTTTCCGATGCAGAAATCTGTTTCTGCAACTCCGCATGCTGTTTTTCCAATTCTCGGATCTTGCGCGTGCTTTGTGTAAATCCTTGTACACAGAGCAGGCAGACCATCAACAACACAAGTAATCGTTTCATTGCTTAAACAAGGTCTTTAGCAGTTCCTGCAATTCAATTTGTTGATAACGGGATGAAAGTTCAGTCTTTCCTTCCCAGTCTCCACCGACCGACAGGCGTGAAAATTTCATATCAAGTGAAAGAGTTTTTCCTGTTCCTTCTACAGCAAGCAACATATGACTAGGAAACAAACGATTGTCTAACGTTGTAAAATCATCATATTTCCAATTCAATGCATAAGGCGTATTCGACACTCCTATGCGACTCTCCTCCAGTAATCCGCGATCGGCAGAAGTACGGAAACGATAAGACAGTCCTTTGGAAGGTTTCGCTTCCAGCAGGGCATAGCCATTTTCTAACGAAATACGGAAAGATTTCGCATCAGATACATCCAGCTGCACTTTTCCCGGTAAAAATAGCTCATTCAAGAACAGCGATTGCAGAATATTAAAACTCAAGTCCGTATTCGCCAGGCGACTAAGTTCTTCGAACGAAACGTTAACATACCGTTTATTCAGCCGGTCGACAGCCAGCAATCCACCAGGAGTAATTTCCAGACGTGCAACTTCAATACCCAATAACGGAGCTACAAGCAATTGTATAGACTCTCCGCGTTTCAGACGAAGCGTAGCACTTACCTTTGCATCTTTCTGCCCCTCCATATTCAAAGTCAGTGCAACCTTTCCACTAACCGTCTTCCACGAAGGCGAAAGTTCGATCACTTTTTCCATATATGCCTCACCGGTCAGTCCTCCAATCATGGGAGTCTTTTCCAGCTTTCGGGTAGACGAACACGAAGCTACCAGCACAAGGGTAACCAGTACATATAAATATCTTACAACCAATTTTATCATTCTGCAATATATTTCTTTTGAGCTATTTTTTGCTTCAAACGTTTCTTTTCCTTTTCCGTTGGAGGAGTAGACCCATCTTCAGGAGTTTCATCCATTGCGTCTGCTTTTTTCCAATACTCCAACGCTTTGCCTTTCTCTCCCGACATATAATAAATATCACCGGCATGCTCTACTATCGTGCGGCTCTTATCTCCTTTATTACGTAAAGCTTGTTCAATATAAATACGCGCTTCAGTATATCTTCCTTTTTCGAACAGAATCCACGCATAAGTATCAAGATAGGTTTCATTATTCGGTTCAGCCTTTACCGTGCGATAACTCATTTCTTCTGCTTTATCCAAATTCTTACGTTCAACAGAAAGGAAATAAGCATAATTGTTCAGTGTCGCAATATTATCCGGATTGTACACCAAAGAAGAATCATAGGCTGCATAAGCTTCCGCATGCATCTCCTTGGAATGATACAAATCACCCAATATGGCGTAGAAGTCGGACGCAATACCTTTATCGCTCTTTTCGTTTATCTGTTTCACCCCTCGTGTAAAGACATCCAGAGCCTCATCATCCTCTCCTTTCTGATGATGGGCGATACCCAGATAATAATAGAACTCAAGCGACTCCGGATTATACTCCAATGCTGGCTTTGCTATCTGTATCACTTCATCCAGATTGTTATCACGTATAGCATAACTCAGCAACTGAAGACGTGCAGGTTTATTTTCCGGATCAAGTTTTAATATTTGGTGCAATACCGGAACGGCCTCTTTCTCCATTTTTTTTGTCAGCAAATACTGTGCACACAACATTGCCAGATCGGCATTTTGCTGCGGCCGCTTCAGTATATTCTGAAACGAAGAAACAATCTGCGTACTGTCCTTCGTTCCTTGTTCCGACTGAAGAATCAGCTGACGCATAATTTCCATTTTCGTATCCGACAGCACATTATCATTCAGCAGAATTGTATCAAGCTGCATCCGATACAAACTATCCTGTCCGGTCTTCTGATAATAAGAAGCCATCGATACCAAAGCAGGAGCATAACCTGGTTCTTCTTTCAATATACGTTGATAAATACCCAAAGCTTCCTGAGGCTTGTCATTATTCAAATACACATCCCCCAAAATAGTCTGATAGCGCATATCATAAGGATATTCTTTCGACAAGCTTTCTATTTCCGTAAATGCTTTTTCCTGATCACCCAACAGCAGATACATACGGAATTTTTCCATACTGATTTGTTCTGACTTTCCATCCAGTTCCTCCAAACGATTCAGTGTATTAATGACCTGCTGATAGCTTTTGGTCTGATTATACAGGTCAATCAAAGACATCAGCGGTTCCAGGCGAGAAGGAAACTGGTCTGCCATATTTTCATAAACTGTTATCGCTCTAGGTACGTTACGCTTCCGTTCGTAATAAGAAGCTAGCGTCTGCTTATACCAAAAATTGGACTCATCCGAACTGACAGCCTGCTTCAAAGCCTGTTCACCTTTTTCTTCTTGCCCCAAATACATATAAAATTGGGCTATTTCATACAGAGCAGCCCCCGAAGTCGGATAAATATCAAGGCAGTGCTGATAAAGTTCATAAGCCGCATCGTATTCTCCTTTTTGCTTCATGCGTACAGCTTCCAGAAAATAATAATCAAATTTTCTGCGCTGTTCAGGAGTAAGCGGATCTTTTACAAATTCGGCCTGCTGGCTTTTTGTTTTCGCCTGCTTGCCCGAAGTACCACAAGCGGCAAATCCTACCGCCATACAGAGTGATATGATATATATAATTTTTCGCATATCAATGACTATTAAAAATAAAGGAATCGCACATCATTCTATTTGACTCCTGTATGCCCAAATCCTCCAGCACCACGTTCTGTATCTTCCAGCACTTCCACTTCCTGCCATTCAGCCTGTTCATAGCGGGCAATTACCATCTGTGCAATGCGCTCCCCGTCTTCTATTATAAAGTCTTCAGCAGACAGATTGATTACGATTACACCTATTTCTCCACGATAATCAGCATCAATCGTACCTGGAGTATTCAGTAAAGTAATACCTTTTTTCAAGGCAAGTCCGCTCCTCGGACGTATTTGTGCTTCAAAACATTCAGGAAGAGCGATATACAGTCCAGTAGGGACAAGACAACGTTGCAAAGGTTTCAATACAATAGGATTATCCAAATTGGCACGCAAATCCATTCCGGCCGAACTACTTGTTGCATACTGAGGTAACGAATGCTTTGATTTATTTATAATCTGTACTTTCATTGTTTTATCATTTAATTTTGCGAAGTTAAACATTTCAGAGGACTTACAGTTTATGTTTATCATTTTTTATTATATTTCAGAATAGCAGGAAACAAATAACTATAAAGCCTGTAAAAAAGGCAAGGATTTACACAAAACCTAGAAACAAAAAAACTTACGCATCTGTTTGTATTTATTTTTTCTTTAAGTTTGCAAAAACTATCACAATCGGTTATGAACTGGAAACAACTCATATCAAACAAACGTTTTGGACTGGAGGCACTGCACGAAATAAGAAAAGAAGATAGAACCGAATTTCAGCGAGATTACGATCGCCTTATCTTCTCTGCTCCTTTCCGACGACTGCAAAACAAGACTCAGGTATTTCCCCTTCCAGGGAGTATCTTTGTACACAATCGTCTGACACACAGCCTGGAGGTTTCTTGTGTAGGGAGATCGCTTGGAAACGATATAGCAGCCAGCTTATTACAAAAGCATCCGGAATTATCCGATTCTCACTTATCAGAAATAGGAGCAATCGTTTCGGCAGCCTGCCTTGCACACGACTTAGGAAACCCACCTTTCGGTCATTCGGGTGAAAAAGCTATCGGCACATATTTTTCAGAAGGGAAAGGGCTTGCCCTCAAACCCCTGCTTTCGGAGGCTGAGTGGGAGGATCTCACCCATTTCGAAGGCAATGCAAATGCATTCCGTCTGCTAACTCATCAATTCGAAGGAAGGCGTCCGGGAGGTTTTGTCATGACATATTCTACTCTTGCTTCTATTGTAAAATATCCGTTTTCATCACGACTTGCCGGCAAAAAGCAAAAATTTGGCTTCTTCCTGAGCGAAGAAGAAGACTACAAGCGCATTGCCGAAGAGTTAGGTATCATCAAATTAAGTAAAGATGGTGAGCCCATACGCTATGCACGCCATCCGCTTGTTTATCTGGTAGAAGCAGCAGACGATATTTGCTATCAGATGATGGATATTGAAGATGCGCATAAGCTAAAGATTCTGACTACTCAGGAAACAAAAGAACTATACCTGCAGTTTTTCACAGAATCCAGATTGAAACGAATCAATGAGATATGCAAACTGGTAGCCGACACAAACGAACAAATAGCCTACTTGCGCACATCTGCCATCGGAGTACTGATAAAGGCATGCACACAGGTCTTTGTAGACAATGAAGAAGATATACTGAATGGTACATTCGAGGGACCCCTCATCAAGCATATGGACAAACCCATAAGACAAGCATACGAGAATTGTTCAAAAACAGCTTTTGCCAAAATCTATTGCTCAAAAGATGTACTGGACATTGAGCTGGCAGGTTATCAGGTTATCACAACCCTGATAGACTTGATGATAGAAGCAGTACGCTACCCAGACAAAGCTTATTCGAAGCTACTCATCAACCGTGTATCCAAGCAATATGAAGTACATGCTCCTACATTATATGGAAAAATTCAGGCAGTACTTGATTACATTTCTGGAATGACCGATGTTTATGCCCTCGATCTTTACAGAAAAATCAACGGAAACAGTTTACCGGCTGTTTAATTTCACACAGATCAGAAGCAGAAAAACAAAGCCAGTGACAACTGCTCCCGACCAGAAGGGACAAACAGATATCACTGGCTTTATTTATTTAGCATTCAGAATTATCAGTTTTTTGACAATATCGGATTAGCTCCAGAAGTAAGCTGAAGAGCCTCAGGGTGCTCCTTAATATACGATTCAATATGACGTATACGTTTTTCTTCCAGAATTTCATCTACAGCTATCAGAATACCGGTTTCTTCTACATCTCCAAAACCATCGTTAATAGCTGTACCAAACATACGCATCGTAGGTGACAGACTCATATACGCATTAACCAAAGGAGGTATATTATAACCTAACTTACGGACTTCTGTATTCAAGACTTTATAATCCTCCTTAAATGTATCATAACAGAACAGCTTTTCCAGAATAGCCGGGTCGGTTTCTATCTCCAACGGTACCATTGGGGTTATCAAGCCATCCTTATCCGAAAAATGCTTCTTAAGGAAGAAGAGAATCATATCGCGGCCGAAACGATTATAACTAGGATACATAGTCATTTTACCGAAGAAATATTTTACATTCGATTTTATGACGGTCAACGCACCCAAACCATCCCAAAGATTATCAAGCGCAAACAAGCCCTTTGAACCGGCACGAGTAGACTGATACTCCAAAGTTACAAACGAACGTCCTAGCTCCACGGTAGTAGGAAGATATTCCTTCAAGAACTTTTCCGAGAAATTGAACATATGTGCTGTTGCCAGGACAGGCTTGCCATGTTTGTCAAATTCCACCTCATCGCCCAATATATAACGATAACCTCCAAGAATTTCTTCCGCATCCGGATTCCAGACTACCAACTGCTGATATGGATTTTCCATCAAGTCATATTCATCCAAATCCAGCGGCTGTCCAGTTCCTCCTCCAGCAGCACGAAAAGCTATTTCACGCAAACGACCAATCTCCTTCAGTACATTGGGAGCATTTTTCCAGTTCACGATATAAATTTCGTTATGGCTTTTATTTGTCGATCTCAAACGTCTTTCGGCGGTAAGTTCCGACTTTAATAACTCTCTGTCAATCGGTGCAATAATATCTTCCATATATGTAGTTAAAATCTTCCTAAATTACAGCTTATATACCAACTCTCTGACATACTCTGCCCATTCGGCCGGAGATTTAGATTTATCAAACGTATGCCATGGTATAGGCTTTCCTATTGTTACACGGAATGTTTTATGACGGTTCTTAAACATTTCATCTGCCAGATAAAGCATGGCTATATTGAATTTTATTCCAAAAAACTTACAAGCATTGGCCAGATTATAAAAGAAATTGGAATTTCGGCCTTCAAAATGTATAGGAACCACGTAACGACGTGTTTCAATGCTTTTAGTTATAAATGTTTTCTTCCATGCCAGATCTTTTATCACTCCATGCTGACGCCGGGAACATATTCCCGCAGGAAACATGATTATATGGCTGTCCGAACGAAATCCTTCCTCTACCATTTTCGGAAAGTCGCGCGACTGCGAACCGGTTTTATTTATCGGAATACAGAGAGGAGCCAGTCCATGCAGATTCATAAGCAAATCATTCACCAGATATTTGATACGTCCGTTATAATGCGTTCCCAGCAAATATCCTAATGCAACTCCATCCTGTCCTCCCAGCGGATGATTTGATACAAAGGTACACAATCCATCTTCAGGCAAATTTTCCAGGCCATGTACATCCAGTTTCGCATCCAGAAAATCCATACATGCAGCCAGAAAATCAACTCCGCTCTTGTCTGTCACACTTTTCAGAAATGTATTTATCTCTTCCTGATGTACGATATGCTTCAGATAAGATACGAAAAAACGAGGAATCCGTTTGGCTTTTCTTCCTGCTTTATCCCTTAATATTTTATCAATATCTATTAAAAAAATCGAATCACTAGCCATTCTTCATTTACACATTTCTCTGCAAAAGTAATCTATCTTTTGAAAAGTTGCTCATCTATACTGGAAAAATGTAACATTGAAAGAAGAAAAAAAGAGTATAATGAATTAAAATGTAACAGAATTGCACAAAGCTACATTCTCATGTGCATATTTTAAGACTATCTTATAAAGATAGATCTGACAGAAGCAGTAAATAGCATAAGAACAACACCTTAGCGTCTTCGTGAAAAATTGTACATATTTCAAATTTATTTGTACGATTTTTCATGAAAAATTCAGCAAGTTTTTCCTAAAAGATGCTGATGTTTTTCTAAAACATGATGACATTCTCACAAGACCTCTCAGACCTGTTGATAACTTCCTCAAATATTTTCACAAAACTATACCTACTAATTGTTGAGAAATATGTAATTTTACCCCCTCAATATATATAAGGTGTAAAACCTATTAAAGTGACAGCATGATAATGAACGAATCAGAACAAACATATCATATACCGGTACTGCTGAATGAAAGTATCGACGGCATGAATTTACACCCTGCCGGAATATATGCAGACATGACTTTCGGAGGCGGAGGACACTCGAAAGAGATTCTGCGCAGAATGGATAAAAACAGCCACCTGTATAGTTTCGACCAGGATGAAGATGCCGAAAAAAATATTGTCGATGACTCCCGATTTACGTTTGTGCGAAGCAATTTCCGATACTTACACAACTTCTTGCGCTATTATGGTGTAGAGGAAGTAGATGCCATTCTTGCCGATCTGGGAGTATCATCACACCATTTTGATGACTCTGAACGCGGCTTTTCGTTCCGCTTCGACGGCAAACTGGACATGCGAATGAACAAACGCGCTGGAATGACTGCGGCAGACATCGTAAACAACTATGAGGAGGAACGACTGGCGAATGTGTTCTACCTGTACGGAGAACTGAAAAACAGCCGTAAGCTGGCTTCGGTACTAGTAAAGGCACGTGCACAAAAGCAAATCGTAACTATAGGCGACTTTCTGGAAATTGTAAAACCGTTGTTTGGCAAGGAACGGGAAAAGAAAGAACTGGCAAAAGTATTTCAAGCCCTGCGCATAGAGGTGAACCAAGAAATGGAGGCTTTGAAAGAAATGCTTTATGCCGCAACCGAAGCTTTAAAACCGGGAGGCCGACTTGTTATCATTACCTACCATTCGCTGGAAGACCGCATCGTAAAGAACCTGATCAAGACAGGCAATGTAGAGGGTAAGGTGGAACAAGATTTTTTCGGTAATGTGCAAACACCTTTCCGGGCAGTAAACAATAAAGTTATTGTCCCTAGCGATGAAGAAATAGCACGTAACCCTCGCTCACGAAGTGCAAAATTACGAATAGCAGAAAAGAAATAGTAAAAATCATGGAACAGCAAAATACAACATCACAACAAGAAAGCGATTCACACATCACACTGAAGAGTATTCTGGGAGGAGATATTCTGGCCCACAGTTTTCTGAAGCGACAGGCGAATTTGCTCATTCTGATTGTTCTCCTTACCATCCTGTATATTGACAACCGCTATTCAAGCCAGCAGGAGCTGATTGAAATCGACCGACTGAAAAAGGAACTAACAGACATCAAGTATGATGCGCTGACTATTTCTTCTGAACTTACAGAACGAAGCCGTCAGTCACGCATCGAAGAATATATTGCAACCGAGGGAACTCCGCTGCAAACAGCGGCAACACCTCCATATCTGATTAAAAAAGAGGATTGATACAATGATACCCGGACTGAAAAATATCATGCTGCGCTACACGTTTATTGTAGTGATTATGCTTGTGTTGGCTATATTGATTATAGTCAAGGCGGGATTCATCATGTTTGCCGAACGGCAATACTGGAAGGATGTAGCCGACCGTTTTGTAAAAGAAAACGTAATAATTCCTCCAACACGAGGAAATATTATTTCTTCTGATGGCAAACTGATGGCAAGCAGTCTGCCAGAATACCGCATCTACATGGACTTTCGCGCTGGCGGAACGGAAAAAGACACTATGCTGATGAACCATCTGGCAGAAATCAGCCAAGGACTGCACGAAATTTTTCCGGACAAGAGCGCACAGGAATTTCGCAAACATTTGCTGAAAGGACGCCGTTCGAAAAGCCGTCACTTCCTGATTTATCCGAAACGTATTTCCTATATCGAATATAAAGAAGTGAAAAGACTGCCTGTCTTCGAGTTAAGCCCGAACAAAGGTGGACTGCATGTAGAAAAGTTCAACCAACGTAAAAAACCGTTCGGTTCACTCGCCATGCGTACATTGGGGGATATGTATCCCGACATAGCACAAGGAGCTAAGAACGGACTGGAACTGACATACGACTCTATTCTGAAAGGACAAAACGGTATTACTCATCGACAGAAAGTCATGAACAAATACCTGAACATTATCGATAAACCCGCCGTTGACGGATGTGATATTATCACAACCATCGATGTCGATATGCAAGATATCGCAGAGAAAGCATTGGTAGACCAATTGAAAAACCTTGAAGCCATATCAGGTGTAGCAGTTCTGATGGAGGTAAAAACCGGTGAGGTAAAGGCCAACGTAAACATGGCCAGAGGGAACGATGGGAATTATTATGAAATGCGAAATGCAGCAGTCAGCAACTTGATGGAACCAGGATCTACTTTCAAAACGGCATCTATCATGGTGGCGATGGAGGATAAATATATCACTCCAGATTATGAAGTAGATACCGGAAACGGACAAGTTAACATGTATGGCAGCTGGATGAAGGACTGGAACTGGTATAAAGGCGGATACGGTAAAATAGATGTAACGAAAATTTTGGAGGTTTCATCGAATGTAGGAGTATCTACCATCATAGACAAGTTCTATAAAAATAATCCTCAAAAGTTTGTCGACGGCCTGAAACGTATGAGCATCGATACACCGCTAAATCTGGGATTCGTGGGAGAAGCTAGTCCCCGCATACTCGGACCGAAAGAGCGTTATTTTGCAAAAACGACTCTTCCGTGGATGAGTATCGGTTATGAAACAATGATTCCTCCCATCTACATTCTGAATTTCTATAATGCTATAGCCAATGATGGTGTAATGGTGAAACCTAAATTCGTAAAAGCGATAGCCAAAGACGGAGATATACTGGAAGAAATTCCGACAGAGATTGTTAATCCTAAAATTTGTTCGGATACGACACTTACCATGATTCGTACCATTTTGCGGAAAGTGGTTTCGGAAGGGCTTGCCAAGCCGGCAGGAAGCAAGCAATTCAGCGTATCTGGAAAGACAGGAACAGCCCAAATCTCTCAAGGTAAGGCAGGTTATAAATCCGGAGGTGTAAGTTATCTGGTTAGTTTCTGTGGCTATTTCCCCTCAGAAGCTCCCAAATATAGCTGCATTGTTTCAATACAAATTCCTCACGGACCAGCTTCCGGAGGATTGCAGGCAGGAAGTGTGTTCAGCCGTATTGCCGAACGTATTTATGCCAAACACCTGTTCCGCGATCTGGCTCATGCCAAAGATTCAACGGCAGTCCTTATTCCGGGCGTAAAAAATGGAGATATAAATGAATCGGCATATGTACTGCGTGCACTGAACGTACCAGGAAACAGCAGTTCCATCCCCTATTCTGCCCAGCCACTTTGGGGAAAAGCTTCGTGCACAGACAGCTATGCAGATTTAAAGACTACCAAAATGAATAAAAAACTGGTTCCCAATGTACTGAATATGGGCGCAAAAGATGCTGTTTATCTGCTGGAAAGTTACGGACTGAAAGTACGTATCACAGGTATAGGCAAAGTAAGAGCTCAAAGTATAGCTGCCGGATCTACTATTCATAGAGGACAAACAATTACATTAACATTAAGGTAACAGAAATAACATAAAAACATGAAACTGGAAAATATCATTAAATCCGTCAACGTCTGCGAAATAAAAGGTAATGTTGACAAAGAAATAGCAGGTATCCAAATGGACTCACGTTTGGTTGAAGCCGGACATTTGTTTGTTGCCGTTAAAGGAACTCAGACAGACGGACACGCTTATATTGAAAAGGCTATTGAAAAAGGAGCCTCTGCAATTGTCTGCGAAACACTTCCTGACACACTGAATGAACATGTAACGTACATAAGAGTAGCCGATACCGAAGATGCAGTAGGCAAACTGGCTACCACTTTTTATGGAGATCCAACTTCCAAACTCGATCTGGTAGGAGTAACCGGAACAAACGGAAAAACTACAATCGCCACCTTATTATATAATATGTTCCGCAAATTCGGATATAAGGTAGGATTATTGTCTACCGTTTGCAATTATATCGACGGTGAAGCAATCCCGACCGACCATACTACTCCCGACCCTATCACATTAAACCGTCTGCTGGGACGTATGGCTGATGAAGGATGTAAATATGCATTCATGGAAGTAAGCTCACACTCTGTCGCACAGAAGCGTATCGGAGGACTGAAGTTTGCTGGAGGTATTTTTACCAACATCACACGCGATCATCTGGACTATCACAAGACATTCGAAAATTACCTGAAAGCTAAAAAGGCATTTTTCGACAATCTTCCCAAGACTGCATTTGCTCTGACCAATGCTGACGACAAGAATGGCAGTGTAATGGTACAGAATACAAAAGCGAAAATTACGACTTACTCTTTGCGTACGCTTTGCGAATTCAAGGGAAAGGTTCTGGAAGATGGCTTCGAAGGTATGCTGATGGATATAAACAATCGTGAAGTCAACGTACAGTTCATCGGTCGTTTCAATGCATCGAACTTGCTTGCTGTATATGGAGCGGCATGTTTATTAGGCAAACAGCCTGAAGATGTCCTGCTGATACTGAGCACACTGCGTCCAGTAGCGGGACGTTTCGACGCTTTGCGCTCGAAAAAAGGCTATACAGCAATAGTCGATTATGCACATACTCCAGACGCATTGGTAAATGTACTGAACGCCATACACGAAGTTCTGAAAGGAAGAGGACGAGTGATAACAGTAGTAGGTGCAGGAGGTAACCGGGATAAGGGTAAACGCCCCATCATGGCACAAGAGGCAGCTAAACAAAGCGATCGTGTAATCATCACATCTGATAATCCTCGCTTCGAAGAGCCTCAGGATATCATCAACGATATGCTGGCCGGACTGACAAAAGAAGATATGAACAAAGTTCTTTCCATAGCCGACCGTAAAGAAGCTATACGCACAGCCTGTATGCTGGCACAAGCTGGTGACGTAATTCTCGTAGCAGGAAAAGGACACGAAAATTATCAGGAAATCAAAGGAGTAAAGCATCATTTTGATGACAAAGAAGTGTTAGCAGAGATTTTTGACAACGAATAATACAAGTACAACATGTTATATTACTTATTTAATTATCTGGAGCAGCTTGATTTTCCCGGAGCACGTATGTTCGGATACGTATCGTTCCGTTCGCTTATGGCTATCATTCTGTCTTTGCTGATATCAGCGATATTCGGAGAATATTTTATCAAGTTACTCAAGCGGAAACAAATTACGGAAACGCAGCGTGATGCTTCGATTGACCCGTTTAATGTAAATAAAATCGGAGTTCCTACGATGGGAGGAATTATCATTATAGTCGCCATTCTTATTCCTTGCCTTTTGCTGGGTAAGCTGCACAATATATACATGATATTGATGCTGATAACTACGATATGGTTAGGCAGTCTAGGATTTGCCGACGACTATATCAAGGTCTTCCGCAAAGACAAAGAAGGACTTCACGGAAAGTTTAAGATCATCGGGCAGGTAGGACTTGGTCTGATTGTCGGTCTGACGCTTTACCTCAGTCCTAATGTAGTAATCCGCGAAAACGTCGAAATCCAGAAAGACGGACATGTAGTTGATGTGGTACACAAAAGTCAAGACGAAAAATCGACAAAAACTACAATTCCTTTCTTTAAGAACAACAACCTGGATTATGCAGACTTTGTAGGTTTTATGGGAGAAAGTGCACAGTCGGCTGGGTGGATTGTTTTTGTACTAGTTACTATTTTTGTAGTAACCGCTGTATCCAACGGAGCAAACCTGAATGACGGTATGGATGGCATGGCCGCAGGAAACTCGGCTATCATCGGAGTTACGCTGGGAATACTGGCTTACGTGTCCAGTCACATAGAGTATGCCAGCTACCTGAACATCATGTACATTCCGGGAAGCGAAGAGCTGGTTATCTTCATATGTGCTTTCATCGGAGCTCTGATAGGTTTTCTCTGGTACAATGCTTTCCCGGCACAAGTATTCATGGGAGATACAGGCAGCTTGACTATTGGAGGTATCATAGCAGTATTTGCTATTATTATTCATAAGGAACTGCTGATTCCTATATTATGCGGTATCTTCCTTGTAGAAAACTTATCGGTTATTCTTCAAGTAAGATATTTCAAGAGTGGCAAGAAGAAAGGACTTAAACGCCGGATCTTCAAGCGTACTCCTATACACGATCACTTCCGTACTACACTATCACAACTTGATCCGAACTGTACGTATCTGATAACATCTCCAAGTAGTGTCTTTCACGAATCGAAAATTACTGTTCGGTTCTGGATTGTCACTATTGTATTAGCAGCAATAACAATTATAACTTTAAAGATAAGATAAGAGATCATGGCAAAAAGAATTGTCATTTTAGGAGCTGGCGAAAGCGGTGCGGGAGCAGCCGTGCTGGCACAGAAACAAGGTTTCGATACATTTGTTTCTGACATGTCTTTAATAAAAGACAAATATAAGAATATGTTAAACGAACGAGGCATTCAATGGGAGGAAGGGCGTCATACAGAAGAGCTGATCCTGAATGCAGACGAAGTCATCAAGAGTCCGGGAATACCTAACGACGCACCGATGATCTTGAAACTGAAGGAACAAGGCACTCCGATTATTTCAGAAATCGAATTTGCCGGACGATACACCAATGCTAAGATGATTTGTATCACAGGAAGCAACGGAAAGACTACTACTACTTCTCTTATTTATCACATTTTTAAGAAAGCAGGATTAAACGTTGGACTGGCAGGAAATATCGGACAAAGTCTGGCTTATCAAGTTGCAGAATGTAATTATGACTATTATGTTATCGAACTAAGCAGTTTCCAGCTGGACAACATGTATAAGTTCCATGCTAATATTGCTGTCCTGATGAATATCACCCCCGACCATCTGGACCGTTACGATTATAAAATGCAAAACTATGTGGATGCCAAGTTCCGTATTATCCAGAACCAGACAGACAATGATGCATTCATTTTCTGGAACGACGACCCAGTCATCCAAAAGGAATTGCATAAATATGGAATACATGGACACTACTATCCGTTTGCGGAAAAGAAAGAAGAAGGACTGGCTGCTTTCGTAGAACAAAATAAAGTCTACTTTACCAAGCCAATTGAATTTAACATGGAACAAGAGGAACTTGCCCTGACAGGTACCCACAACTTGTTCAACTCAATGGCTGCCGGTATTTCAGCCAATATTGCTGGTATCCGAAAAGAATGTATCCGCGAAGCACTGAGTGATTTTAAAGGGGTTGAACACCGTCTGGAAAAAGTAACACGCGTACGTGGAGTAGATTATATCAACGACTCGAAAGCAACTAATGTCAACTCGTGCTGGTATGCACTCAACAGTATGAAAACTAAGACAGTGCTTATCTTAGGAGGCAAAGACAAAGGAAACGACTATAACGAAATAGCCGATCTGGTGAAAGAAAAATGCTCCGGATTAATATTCCTTGGACTCCACAACGAGAAACTACATGATTTCTTTGATGGATTTGGATTGCCTATCGCCGATGTACAAAGCATGAAAGATGCAGTAGATGCCGCATACCGTATGGCGAAAAAAGGAGAAACCGTACTTCTGAGTCCATGTTGCGCTAGCTTCGACTTATTCAAAAGTTATGAAGACCGTGGCGACCAGTTTAAAGAATGTGTGAGAAATTTATAATAAAATTATCCTGACAAAATGGATTTGCTAAAAAACTTATTCAAAGGCGACAAAGTAATATGGATTATATTCCTATTACTTTGCCTTGTTTCTATCATTGAAGTATTCAGCGCCTCTAGTACACTGACTTACAAAAGCGGTGATCACTGGAGACCTATTACCATGCACATGATATTAATGGCGGTAGGAGCTATTGTAGTACTTATCGTCCACAATATTCCTTGCCGCTGGTTTAAAACATTCATTATACTATTGCCGATATCATGGCTATTACTGATTGCCGTGTTTATAATAGGAGCTTTGACTAATGGAGCAAAACGCTGGATAGATTTGGGATTTATTCAATTCCAGCCTTCTGAAGTAGCAAAAATGGCAACAATCATAACTGTTGCATTCATCTTGTCGAAAATGCAAGAGGAAAAACAAGCAAATCCAAAAGCTTTTAAATACATACTGTGGGTTACGGGCATAACCTGCATACTTATCATTACCGAGAATCTTTCCACAGCCGTATTGTTATGTGGAAGCGTATTTCTCATGATGTATGTCGGACGAGTTCCTCTCCGGCAAATGGCTATGCTTGTGGGCATATGCGGTGGAGCTCTAATCTTTGCTTTATGCACAATTAAATATGTTCCTTCTGAGACATGGGATAAAATAGGTTTACATCGTATGGTAACCTGGCAAAGCCGTTTGGATAACCATTTTGACACATCGACGGTTCCTCCTGAGAAATTCGACATTGATGGGGACGGACAGATTGCCCATGCCAATATAGCCATAGCAACAAGTAACATTCTAGGAAAAGGCCCAGGCAACAGCGTACAGCGCGATTTCCTTTCACAGGCTTTTTCAGATTTTATTTATGCCATCATCATAGAAGAATTGGGACTGATAGGCGGAGGCATCGTTGCCTTTCTGTACATATGGCTTTTAATGAGGATAGGAAAAATTGCGAGAAACTGTGACAAGTCGTACTACTCCTTTTTAGTCATGGGCATCGGTTTACTTCTTGTAACACAGGCAATGTTTAACATGCTGGTGGCCGTCGGCATCATGCCGGTAACCGGACAACCTCTCCCTTTAATCAGTAAAGGAGGTACTTCCACGCTGGTCAACTGTGCATACATCGGCATCATATTAAGCATCAGCCGTCACGTAAATGAATTGAAGAAACAACAAGAGCAGGAAGAAGCAGAAAAGCAAAAACAAATACAAGAAGCTGCAGTTACATTGCTGCAAAATGCAGCTAATCTTGCAAAAGAACAAACATTAAATGAATCGCAGAATAAAGAGCAAAATGGAGAAATCTAAAAAAGAATAGAGCTTTTTATCCCTGTAATTTTGCAGCTAAATAAAATAGAAACAGAATAATTATTTTTACAAGTTTATTCCTAACTTTGCAGGAAAATATAAAATTATGAAAGATAATTTGAGGATTATAATCAGCGGAGGAGGTACTGGAGGTCACATCTTTCCAGCAGTATCCATAGCCAATGCAATCAAGGAACAGCATCCCGATACGGAAATTCTGTTTGTTGGTGCAGAAGGGCGTATGGAAATGCAACGTGTGCCAGCCGCAGGATATAAAATAATAGGCTTACCTGTTGCCGGATTCGACAGAAAAAACTTATTGAAGAACTTTAGTGTTCTCATAAAACTGTTTCGCAGTCAGTTGAAAGCACGTCAAATTATCAAAGAGTTCAAACCACATGCCGCAGTGGGAGTTGGCGGATATGCCAGTGGTCCCACCCTTAAAATGGCAGGCATGATGGGTATCCCGACGCTGATTCAAGAACAAAATTCTTATGCAGGAGTAACCAACAAACTGCTTGCAAAGAAAGCATGCAAGATTTGTGTTGCTTATGAAGGTATGGAACGTTTTTTTGATAAAGAAAAAATCATCCTTACCGGTAATCCGGTACGGCAAGGGTTATTAAACAGTTCCATCGATCGTGAAAAAGCAATTCAATCGTTTGGATTAGATCCGCAGAAGAAAACAATATTAATTATCGGAGGTAGTCTGGGTGCACGCACAATAAACAATTGTGTTATGCAAGGGCTGGAAAAGATTAAAAACTCCGGAGTTCAGTTTATCTGGCAAACCGGTAAATTTTACATCAACGAAGCTAAAGCTACAGTAGCGAAAGCTGGAGAAATTCCGATGTTGCACACTACTGATTTCATATCAGACATGGCAGCAGCATACACCGCAGCCGATTTGGTTATCAGCCGTGCCGGAGCAGGATCGATTTCTGAGTTTTGCTTACTGCAAAAACCAGTCATACTCGTTCCCTCGCCGAATGTAGCCGAAGACCACCAGACTAAAAATGCACTTGCTTTAGTCAACAAAGGGGCAGCTCTATATGTTAAAGACTCAGAAGCTACACAAAAGCTCCTCGACCTAGCAATAGCAACTGTATCGCAGCCGGACACATTAAAAAATTTAAGTATGAACATAGCCAAGCTGGCGTTTAAGGATTCTGCAAATGTCATTGCAAACGAAGTCTATAAGCTAGCTGTAAAATATAAGAAAGAACATGAACGTTAATACACTGAAAGCTGTTTATTTCATCGGAGCAGGAGGTATAGGTATGAGTGCTCTGGTTCGCTACTTTTTATCAAAAGGTAAAAAGGTAGGCGGCTACGACCGTACACCAAGTGAACTGACCGAAACATTAATTAAAGAAGGAGCAGCTATTCATTATGAAGAAAACGTTTCACTCATTCCAGATGATTTTCTGAATCCGGAAACGACTTTGATTGTATATACTCCTGCAATTCCTGCTGACCACAAAGAGCTTAACTATTTTCGTGAACATGGATTTGAAATACAAAAACGTGCTCAAGTATTGGGTATGCTTACACGTACAGAAAAAGGACTCTGTGTAGCGGGTACCCATGGAAAGACAACAACTTCCACAATGACCGCCTATCTGCTGGATCATTCTCATGTAGGATGTAATGCCTTTCTGGGAGGAATATCAAAGAATTATCACACAAATCTGTTGCTGTCCGATAAAAGCGACTTTGTTGTTATCGAAGCCGATGAATTCGACCGTTCATTCCATTGGCTGACTCCATATGCGACTGTTATCACTGCAACAGACTCAGATCATTTGGATATATACGGTACTCACGAAGCATATGTAGAAAGTTTTCAGAAATATACCTCTCTAATTCAGCCGGAAGGTTACCTTATCATAAAAAAAGGGATCGATCTCAACCCGGCTGTACAACCAGGAGTGACGATATATACCTATTCCACAGAAGAGGGGGATTTCCATGCAGAAAACATCCGGATCGAAAACGGAGAAATTTATTTCGACTTCATTTCTCCATTGGGTAATATAGAAGGAATACAATTAGGAGTTCCTGTCTACGTCAATATCGAAAATGGAATAGCTGCAATGGCCTTGGCACAAATAGGAGGAGCTACAAACGAGGAGATCAAACAGGCAATGCCTGGTTTCCGGGGAGTAGACCGCCGATTTGACTTCAAGCTGAAAAATGACCGAATCGTGTTTATCAGTGACTATGCCCATCATCCGGCAGAAATCAAGCAAAGCATATCTTCTGTACGAATGCTTTATCCTGATAAAAAGATAACAGCTGTTTTCCAGCCTCATCTATATACACGTACTCGCGATTTCTATAAAGATTTTGCAGACAGTTTGTCACTTCTCGACGAAGTTATCCTGCTTGATATTTATCCGGCACGCGAATTACCGATAGAAGGTGTAACCAGCAAATTAATTTATGATAACCTACGCCCTGATATCGAAAAAAGTATGTGTTCTAAAGAAAATTTACTGGAAGTCATAAAACACAAAAAGACTGATGTTCTTATAACATTAGGAGCCGGAGATATAGAAAACTATGTACCACAGATATACGAATTATTAAAAGACAAATGATAAAACGAATTTTCATACTCTGCACATTATTACTGGCAACAGCTTATTTAATATTAGCCGTTACCACATTTAATAGCAAGCCTGCCGATCAGGTTTGCAAGGGTATGGAATTGACTGTCAAAGATAGTATTGATTACGGCTTTGTTACGGATAAAGAAGTCAAAGAGATTCTGAAAAAAGGAAAGATATACCCTGAGGGCAAGCAACTCTCAAGCATAAATGTGCGCCAGCTGGAGGAACTTCTTTCCAGCCATCCCTTTATCGAAAATGCAGAGTGCTATCTTACATCAGGAGGCAAGGTGGCTATTGACATTTATCAAAGAGTTCCTGTCATGCGAGTCATGAGCAGCAACGGAGACAATTACTATTTAGATAATGCAGGAAAAATAATGACCGCAGCCGGGAAATCGGTTCATGTAGTTGTTGCAACCGGATTCATAGACCGCAAGTTTGCCCAAACAGAATTATACCCGTTGGGAAAATTCCTACAATCGGACAAGTTCTGGGAATCACAAATTGAGCAAATCAATGTAACTCCCAAACAAGAACTGGAATTGGTTCCCCGAGTAGGTGAACATATACTCTTTTTAGGGAAACCTGGAAATTATAAAGAAAAATTCAGTAAATTGCGAACATTCTACCAAAGTGCGCTGAACCGGGTAGGATGGAACAAATACGAACGGATCAGCATTGAATTTAACAATCAGATTATTTGTACCAAAAAGGAGAAATAAGATATGGCAGCAACAGACTTTATAGCAGCAATAGAGCTGGGATCGGCAAAAATAACAGGTATTGCGGGAAAGAAGAATGCTGACGGAAGCATCCAGGTTCTTGCATATGCCAGCGAACGCTCATCCGATTGTATCAAGAAAGGAGCAATATACAATCTGGACAAAACGACGCAATGCCTCAGTGCAGTAATCTGTCAATTGGAAGAGACTTTACATGCATCTATAAAAAAAGTGTATGTGGGTATCGGAGGACAGTCGGTAAGAAGCATTCGACATACAGAAACAAAGCAACTAACAGAAGAAACTAAAATATCTCAGGCTCTCATCGATGCTATTATGGAAAGCAACCGTGAAATAACATTGATGGATCAGGAAATATTAGCTGTCGAACCTCAAGAATATAAACTGGGAAACAACCAGCTTACTACAGAACCGGTGGGTATTCAGACAGACCGCATCGAAGGAAACTTTCTGAATATTATTGCACGTAACTCACTAAAGAGCAACATACGTCAATGTTTCCGCCAAACCGGATATGAAGTTGCCGAATATTTACTTTCTCCATTGGCAACGGCCAACGCTGTGCTCACCGGAAGTGAGAAACGTTCTGGCTGTGCCCTCGTAGATTTTGGTGCAGATACAACTACTGTATCGGTTTATAAAAACAACTTGCTTCGCCATCTGGCTGTCATACCTTTGGGAAGCAGCAATATAACAAAAGATATCTGTAGCCTGCAAATAGAAGAAGAAGATGCAGAGCAACTTAAGCTTCATTATGCTTGTGCCTACACAGAACCTAGTGAAAATGAAGATGAGTTGGGCAAAGAATACAGCATCGACGGAAAATGCAGTATCCGTGCTCATAAACTCGAAGACATCGTCGAAGCACGTGTCAAGGAAATACTGGAAAATGTATGGAATCAGATTATCCTATCAGAATATAGCGATAAATTGCTGGCCGGTGTCATACTGACAGGAGGAGCCTCCAAGTTACCTAATCTGGACAAAGCTTTCTTCAATATCACAAAGATTGAGAAGATACGAATTGCGCAAAATGGAGCTATCGAACTGAGAGGGGACATTAATATTCCGCAAGATGGAAGCTGTAATACATTGATTGGACTTCTGGCTGCAGGAAAAGACAACTGCTGTAAGATAGATCCACGCAAGGGACATCAGTTAGACTTTATCGACGACTTGCAAAAGAAAGAAGAAGAAGCTCGCCTGAAAGCTGAAGCAGAGCGTAAAGCAGCTGAAGAAAAAGCAGCCAAAGAAGCCGAGGCAGAACGTATCCGCCAATTGGAAGAAGCTAAGATACGTCAGGAGTTAGAACGGGCTCAGAGACGTCTGCACGATTGCGAAACGCTGATTACTGAAGCACACCGTCAGATGAATCGCAAGAAATACAAAGACGCACTTGCCAAGTTGGAACAGGCCCGCAGCCTGAACGTGCAGGAAAAGGATGAAGAAATAACATCCATGATAGCTGAAATAGAAAAACTTAAAGAGGATAATCCGTTTAAGCGACTGCTAAACGCTTTAAAAAACGGAGCAGACGAGATGATGAAAGATTAAATATTCACCGCATAAAGAAAAGGAAGAATTATGTCTGACGAAACAATTATGCCATTCGATTTCCAAAGTGGATCACCGAGTATCATTAAAGTAATCGGTGTAGGCGGTGGTGGCGGTAACGCAGTCAACCACATGTATAGAGAAGGAATCCACGATGTCACATTCGTGGTTTGCAATACAGATAATCAGGCACTCGACGAGTCGCCTGTACCTATAAAACTTCAATTGGGACGTGAAGGCCTTGGAGCGGGAAACCGACCTGAGCGAGCACGCGATGCAGCCAACGAAAGTTTGGAAGACGTAAAAAACATGCTGAATGATGGCTGTAAGATGGCTTTTATTACAGCAGGTATGGGAGGAGGAACCGGAACGGGTGCTGCTCCGATTATTGCTAAGACTGCCAAGGATATGGGAATCCTTACTGTCGGCATTGTTACCATTCCATTCCTTTTTGAAGGAAATAAAAAGATAGACCAGGCACTCGACGGTGTAGAAGAAATGAGTAAGCACGTCGATGCGTTGCTCGTAATCAATAACGAACGCCTGCGCGATGTGTATTCCGACCTGAGCGTAATGAATGCCTTCGGCAAAGCAGATGATACCCTTTCTGTTGCAGCCAAAAGTATTGCAGAAATCATTACAATACGTGGTAAAATCAACCTCGACTTCAATGATGTGAAAACAGTATTGAAAGATGGAGGTGTGGCTATTATGAGTACAGGATACGGATATGGAGAAGGAAGAGTTACCCAAGCCATTACTGATGCTCTGCACTCACCATTACTGAACAACAACGATATCTTCAACTCTAAGAAAGTTCTTTTCAACATCTCATATAGCAGCAACAGCGACCTGATGATGGAAGAAATGAATGAGGTACATGAATTCATGAGCCGCTTCGGCAAAGATGTAGAAACGAAATGGGGATTGTACATCGACGACAATCTGGAAGATAAGGTGAAGTTTACCATCCTTGCAACCGGATTTGGCATCAAAGATGTGCCGGGAATGAACAACAAACTTTCTGCAGAAGAACAAAAACGTCAGGAAGAACTGGAGGAAGAAGAACAAAAGAAGGCCGAACGCCGTGATGATTTCTATCCGGGAAGTTATAAAAACAACCGGAAGAAAGGAAACTACAAAATCTATATCTTCACACAAGAAGATCTGGACAATGATGATATCATCAGCATGGTAGAAACAACTCCTACCTACAAGCGTTCAAAAGCTGTACTCGAAAGTATCCAGTCGAGAGCCGTTGCCGAAGAAAGCTCAACCCCTAAGCTGGACAATAGCGAGAATGGCTCTATGACCATCACTTTCTAAACAAGAAACGAACTACAATTTTATAACTATATTACTATGGATTTATTCGAACAAATCAGCAACGATATCAAAGAGGCAATGAAAGCCAAAGACAAGGTCAGACTGGAAACCTTGCGCAATGTCAAAAAGTGTTTCCTGGAAGCTAAAACAGCTCCGGGAGCAAATGATACACTGACCGATGAAGCTGCACTGAAAATTATGCAGAAGCTGGTAAAACAAGGAAAAGATTCTGCTGCCGTTTACGAAGGACAAGGCCGTGCAGATCTCGCAGAAGAAGAAATGGCTCAGGTACGTGTCATCGAAGCATACCTTCCCAAACAACTTTCAGCTGAAGAACTGGAAGCTAAATTGAAAGAAATCATTGCACGTGTTGGTGCAACTAGCGGAAAGGATATGGGAAAAGTTATGGGTGTTGCCAGCAAAGAACTGGCCGGACTTGCCGAAGGACGTGCTATTTCTGCAAAAGTAAAAGAATTGTTGCAGTAATTCTCCTCCATCCAGAAAAGTTAGACTAAACCTTATACAAGATACGGAACTTTCCATGAGAGTTCCGTATCTTTTTTTATTGCTTAGAAAACAAGGTGTTATGTCTTATATAGCGAAAGCAAATAAGTCAACGAAAAGGTCATAAAAAAGTGTTCTTTTTTTGTACAATTTTTCAAAAAAGATCTCGATGAATTTCCGAAAAATTCACGATGTTTTTCTAAAACTTCCTGTTATTTTATCCGAGTTACTTTCAGAGGCTATACATCTAAAACAATTCTTGCAAAACAGGAAGTGATTTCAACTCCGGAAAGTCAGGTAAATGTAAACGATAATATTCATTGATGATATCCAGACAACGATTCCGCTCCATCCGGTTCATAGCAAACAGATGCATTGTTTCATAATTCATACGCATCAGAGTACGTATATGAGAAGCCTCTTCCGGACGAACAAACATGCCATGATAAGGCTGAGAAGAAACAAAGCAAGCATTCAGCAAATCAAAATAGTCGCTGGAAGAATACTCTTCAACATTGGGATAAAGCCCGAGAAAACGGGAAAGTCGCATTAAAAAGACCAGATGAAAATTGGCAAAACTGGTTTCACAAACATCCAGCCACTGTACAGAGTGAACCAGATAGGCAAATAAAGGAACATTGGTAGTTTCCTCCTTCAATGCACGATAAAGGAATTCTGCCAGAAACATGGCTATTGCCGATTTGTAAGGATCATAAGGCAATGACGTAAAGACGTACCAGGCTTTTGCCTCCTTGATGGGATGAATACCGGAACGAGGACGCATATCCGCCTCAAATTCCACGACAGACAAAGGCTGGAAAAGCACTTGCTTTACAGCTGATTTACGAGAACGCTGTGCCGGAATCAGAAAAGACATTCTGCCCGACTGCTCGGTATAGACATGCACGATATTTGCCTTGTCGTTATACTTTACCGTATGAAGAACTATGCCAACGTATTTTTGCAACATAACGGAGGCAAAGATACACATAATACAAAAATCCCTGCATGTAAATAACAGTAATTATTTATCATGCAGGGCAACCATTTTATAAAAACTTTAATAAGAGAGAGAGAGACTTCAGATTTTCAGAGTCTCTCCTATTCTTTCCCCGAAGAAACCGGACACTCTGATATATTGCAAATATACAAGCTTTCAATAATCAAACTAAACCAGCTCAGCTATACAAAAGGAATAAACGGTTGTTTTCCATGACCAAACGAGTAAAAATCGCACCTATCCGAACCAAAATTTCACGTACCCCGACAAACTGCAAATGATTTAATAAAAAAAATCACAGAAAGTTTTGCAGGAATGAAAATTCTTCATACCTTTGCATCCGCAATCGAGAGATATATGTCCTCGGAAAGCAAGTCAGGAATAATCCTGAATCTAAGGATGGCCCGTTCGTCTATCGGTTAGGACGCAAGATTTTCATTCTTGAAAGGGGGGTTCGATTCCCCCACGGGCTACATAATAAACAAAATCACGAACAATATTAAAGATTAGTCGAGATGGCAAATCACAAATCATCTATCAAAAGAATCAGACAAGAAGAAAAGAGAAGACTTCACAACAGATATTATGCTAAGACTATGCGTAACGCAGTGAAGAAACTTCGTGCAACTACTGACAAAGCAGAAGCTGTAGCTCTGTTCCCTAACGTACAGAAAATGTTGGATAAATTGGCTAAACGTAACATTATCCACAAGAACAAAGCTGCTAACTTGAAGTCAAAATTGGCTGCTCACATCAGCAAATTGGCTTAAGTAATTGCTCACTTTAAGGATATTAAGGCTGAATCGAAATGATTCGGCCTTTTGTCGTTTATACCTTACAATACCCCTTTTCTTCTGCCCGGAAATATTCGCAAGTTCATTTCACCTCCGATTCCTATATCAGACCTACACTTCAGAGCATCCTAAACTCCTCTCAACTCATACAGAAGGACAGTCTATAAAAACATATAATCACTTTTTTTTTAAAAAAAGCACTATATTGCAACTAAAAAGGAATAGTCTTTTCGAAAAGTTGCAATCAGTTTCCGAAAAGAGCCTCTGAAAACGCAAAACTCTAAAAGTTATCGACAACCTGTTTTTTTGCTTCACCTATTAAAAACCTATGATTATGAAAACCACAGTTTCTCTCTTTTTGTTTGTTACCATTCTTTTGTTGGGAAGCGGATGCAAAACCACAAACCTTACAACCGAAAAAGTAAGCCATGAACAGGCAATACAAGCCCTGGAACAACACAGTTTCAAAATTGTAATAGAAGAAATCTACGACAAAAGCACTTCCAGAAGACGTCCGAAGCAACGATTCGCATCCGACTGCTACTTCAGCATGCAAGGCAATGAGGTTTCTTACTACATCTCACCCGAAGATATAGGCAGCCGGACTAAAAGATCTCCCCGACATGAATGTGGACTTACAGCCACACTGTCCAAAGGAGAAAAGCAAAAGAACGGAGACATTCATTACGAATTAAAGACCAATGGAGAGGCAACCAGAGTTTCCACCATGCTGATAATTCTTTATAAGGATACCAACCGATGCTTCGTCCGGCTGAGCAAAAGTTTTTTAGGGAGTAATTATAACTTTACGGGACACATCTTACCCCTATAAAACATTTCATCTGCCACGGACTGCCGCCGGACTGAAAACGACGACAGTCCGTATTGTATTCACACAAAGAATAAGCATAGAAGTTCACCATTTCCTATCCGAATTTCAAGTTTTTTAGAATCATAAGTTCGGTTATATCACGCTTTTTTAGTAATTTTGAACACTTAAAAAACTAGAAGTAAAAAGAGATGAGTGAAGAACTGATACCAAGCAGCGGAAACAATTACTCGGCAAGCAGCATCCAGGTGTTGGAAGGACTGGAAGCCGTACGTAAACGTCCCGCCATGTATATCGGCGATATTAGTGAAAAGGGATTGCACCATCTGGTGTACGAGGTAGTAGACAACTCTATCGATGAAGCCCTGGCCGGTTATTGTACCCATATAGAAGTAACAATCAACGAAGACAATTCAATCACCGTACAGGATAACGGTCGTGGTATTCCTGTCGATTTCCATGAAAAAGAGAAAAAATCGGCATTGGAAGTAGTTATGACTGTGCTGCATGCCGGAGGTAAATTCGACAAAGGTTCATACAAGGTATCCGGAGGTTTGCACGGTGTAGGTGTATCGTGTGTAAATGCTCTTTCTACACACATGACAACAAACGTATTCCGAAACGGAAAAATCTACCAGCAGGAATATGCATGCGGAAAGCCGCTCTATGCCGTAAAGGAAGTGGGTACTACCGATATCACCGGAACCCGACAGACTTTCTGGCCCGATGGAAGCATTTTCACTACCACCGAATATAAATATAATATCCTACAGGCACGTATGCGTGAACTGGCATACCTGAATAAAGGTATCACCATTACGCTGACCGACAAGCGCGAGAAAGAAGAAGACGGATCGTTCAAACAAGAAATTTTCCACTCAGAAGAAGGTGTAAAAGAGTTTGTCCGTTTCCTGAACTCGACAAACACTCCGCTTATCGACGATGTGATTTACCTGAATACAGAGAAACAGGGTATCCCTATCGAATGTGCTATCATGTACAATACAGGCTTCCGCGAAAACCTGCACTCGTATGTGAATAACATCAACACTATAGAAGGTGGTACACACGAAGCGGGCTTCCGTACAGCTTTGACTCGTGTACTGAAAAAATATGCTGAAGAAAGCAAGGCGCTGGAAAAAGCAAAAGTAGAAATATCTGGTGAAGACTTCCGCGAAGGACTGATTGCCGTTATTTCAGTAAAAGTAGCAGAGCCACAGTTCGAAGGACAGACCAAGACTAAACTGGGTAACAACGAGGTAAGCGGTGCTGTAAATCAGGCTGTAGGTGAAGCTCTTACTTACTATCTGGAAGAACATCCGAAGGAAGCAAAAACGATTGTCGACAAAGTTGTTCTTGCGGCAACAGCACGTATCGCTGCCCGTAAGGCACGTGAATCGGTACAGCGCAAGAGCCCGATGGGTGGAGGCGGTCTGCCAGGAAAGCTTGCCGACTGTTCAAGCCGTACGGCAGAAGAATGTGAATTGTTCCTTGTCGAGGGTGACTCAGCAGGTGGTTCTGCAAAACAAGGACGCAGCCGCCAGTTCCAGGCTATTCTTCCGTTGCGTGGTAAGATCCTGAATGTAGAGAAAGCCATGTGGCATAAAGCATTCGAAAGCGATGAGGTAAACAATATCATCCAGGCACTGGGGGTACGTTTCGGTGTAGACGGAACTGAAGATAGCAAGAAAGCGAACATCGACAAGCTCCGTTATCACAAGGTGATCATCATGACCGATGCCGATGTCGATGGTTCTCACATCGACACCCTTATCATGACATTGTTCTACCGCTATATGCCTGAAGTAATTCAGGGCGGACACCTTTACATCGCCAACCCGCCTCTGTACAAATGCTCGAAAGGTAAAATCAGCGAATATTGCTACACTGATGAAGAACGTCAGGCATTTATGCAGAAATATGGTGACGGAACAGAAACCGGTATTCACACACAGCGCTACAAAGGTTTGGGTGAAATGAATCCGGAACAGTTGTGGGAAACAACCATGAATCCGGAAACACGTATACTGAAACAGGTAAGCATTGAAAATGCGGCTGAAGCCGACTATATATTCTCCATGTTGATGGGTGACGACGTTGCTCCGCGCCGTGAATTTATTGAGAAACATGCTACCTACGCCAACATTGATGCGTAGTGCATTTTTTATAAACCAAATTTTTAAATCCATCCTCACATCTTACAATGAGGAAAGCTCCGGAAACAATTTCCGGAGCTTTTTTATTTTTACGGCTTGCCTCAGAATCTCACAAACCGGTATTCCTCTCTCCATTTATAACTATTTGAAACCTGTAAAAAGGAAAATCCAATCCCTCTCCGAATAAAAATTACACAGGGGATAAAAGCGTTTTTTCGGTTTTATTGTTTATTTTTGAAAAGACAATTAAACTAATACTTCGAAACAAGATGAAACTGATATTCCGAATCCAGTATCGTACGCTATGGGGAGAAGAAGTACGCATCATCTTCGATGAAGATGAGAATCAGTCAGTAGCCCTGCCTACTCGCGACGGCGTCGAATGGCAAGGCAGTTGCGACTACCAGTTGTCACCATGCGACGCACCTCTCACCTACCGGTACGCTATATATAGAGATAATTCATGTACACGTAAAGAACTGGGAGCCATCTCCCACATCATCTATCCGGGCAATGCCCAGCAGAGTTGTTATATTATAGACGACTGCTGGCGTGACTTACCAGAAAACAATTACCAGTACAGCTCTGCGTTCAACGGGAAATATACTCCGGTCAGTCCTGTCAGGCTGAACGACAATGTAGGAAGTTGCATAACATTCCGTGCCTTATGTCCGGGACTGAGCAGCAAAGAACAATCGCTCGGTCTTATAGGCAGTTGCAATGCCTTGGGCAACTGGGAATACTGCCGTCCCATACGTATGCGTGAAGTCCGCCCTAACGTATGGCAACTGACGGTAGACGCCTCATCGCTGAAATTTCCTTTCGAATATAAATTCGTAGCAGTCAGCAACAAAACCGGAGCCGTAGTGGCATGGGAAACACGAAACAACCGGATATTCCATACACAACCCTTACAGCGGGGAGAAACATATTTTCCACCTGAAACAGAAGTTTTTTTCAACACTCGCAGCTTGCGTGTAGCCGGATGTGCCATACCGGTATTTTCGCTTCGCTCGGAAGGGAGTTTCGGTGTAGGCGACTTTGGCGACCTGAAGACATTCATTACATGGGCATCGGCTACAAAACAGAAAGTCGTACAGATACTTCCGATCAACGATACGACAATGACAGATACATGGATGGATTCATATCCATACAACAGTATATCCATTTATGCTTTCCACCCGATGTATATTGACTTGCGCCAGCTTCCTGCATTGCAGAACGAAGAAGCCAGCCAAATGTTCGAAGAGCAGCGTATCCGCCTGAACAGTCTTCCGCAAGTAGACTATGAAGAGGTGAACAAACAGAAAAGAAGTTATCTGAGAATGCTTTTCGAACAAGAGTCAGAAAATATTCTAACATCTGAAAGCTTTGAAGCCTTTTTCCGCGACAACAAAGAATGGCTTATTCCATATGCAGCATACAGCTACCTGCGTGATCTGAATCACACTTCCGACTTCAACAACTGGGGCGAATATAGCAGATACGACAAAGAACAAATCCAGGAGTTATGTAATCCGGACAGTACTGCATACAGTAAAATAGCATTCTACTACTTCCTGCAATATGAATTGCATGTGCAGTTGCTTGCCACTTCCGACTATGCACGAAGCAAAGGAGTCATTATCAAAGGAGATATTCCTATCGGTATCAGCCGTACAAGTGTAGAAGCATGGGTAGAACCGTATTACTTCAACATGAACGGACAGGCTGGAGCACCACCAGACGCATTCTCTACCAACGGACAGAACTGGGGTATGCCGACATACAACTGGGATGTAATGGCAAAAGATAACTACAGCTGGTGGCAAAAACGTTTCCGGAAAATGGCAGAATACTTTACCGCTTACCGTATCGACCATATACTGGGCTTTTTCCGCATTTGGGAAATCCCCTATCATTCAGTACACGGTTTGCTGGGACAGTTTGTACCTTCCCTCCCGATGAGTAAGGAAGAAATTCAGAGTTTCGGACTGGCTTTCAGCAAGGAAACAATGACACGTCCGTTTATCAATGATTATATACTGAATACGGTATTCGGCGAACATAGTGAGGAAGTAAAAGAAACCTTCGTAAAACGGTTGCATCATGATATTTACGTCATGCGACCTGAATTTGATACACAACGGAAGGTAGAAGCTTACTTTGCCGACAAACCTGATGCTGAAAGTCAGGACATAAAAGAAAAGCTTTACGCACTGATCAGTGATGTACTTTTCATCCCCGACCGTGACAATCCGGAAATGTATCATCCACGAATCGCCGTTCAAAATGATTATATCTTCAAGCAGCTAAGAGAACAGGATCAGGAAGCATTCAATCATCTGTACAATCATTACTATTACCAGCGACATAATGAGTTCTGGTATCACGAAGCAATGAAAAAACTTCCTGTTCTGACACAGGCTACATCGATGCTGGTATGTGGAGAAGATCTCGGAATGGTTCCCGACTGTGTACCATGGGTTATGAACCAGCTGCAAATTCTGTCACTTGAGATCCAGCGAATGCCCAAGAGCCCGGCACACGAATTCGGACAGGTTCACGAATATCCTTTCCAGTCTGTATGTACGATAGGTACACATGATATGTCTACTTTCAGAGGCTGGTGGGAAGAAGATAAAGAACTGACCGAACGCTTCTACCATCAGGAACTGGGACATTGGGGCAATGTTCCTGAACACGCACCAGAGTGGCTGTGCGAGGAAGTTATACGCCAGCATTTGGAGAGTCCGTCTATGCTCTGTATACTGACATGGCAAGACTGGACTTCGATGGACGGTGCACTTCGTAATCCGGATATCAACATCGAACGAATCAATGTTCCTGCCGATCCGCGTCATTACTGGCGCTGGCGTATGCATATCACGCTGGAAGAGCTGATGAAACAGGATGAATTTAATGAATACATACGCTCGATGATTGAAGAGAGCGGAAGAAGTGTTTCGGAACAAACCGAAGATGCAGAATAAGAAAATTTATATCTGATACACCGAATACTCAATATCAATTAAAAAGGCTCTATCACTTTTCCCAAACGGAATTTGATAGAGCCTTTTATATTGCTTATTAGAATCTGTAAATCTTTAGAACTATTCTGTACGATTATTCTTTGATACGAATCAGCAAGTTGGCAAGAATAGCAGTCAGTCCACCGGTTGTAATACCTGACGCAAAAATATTACGCAATGTTTCCGGCAACTGACAAAGTATATCGGGTACAAGTTCTACACTCAGACCAAAAGAGAAACTCAGAGCCATAACCAGTGTAGCTTTACGGTCAATCTTCTGTGCAGCAATGATACGGATACCAGCTGCAGCTACTGTACCGAACATCAACAAAGTAGCTCCACCAAGCACAGGCTCGGGCATCAGTGAAAATACAAGTCCTACAGCTGGGAACAAGCCGAGAACAATCAGGAAGCCGGCAATGTAATAACCTACATAGCGGCTGGCCACTCCTGTAAGCTGTATCATACCGTTGTTCTGTGCAAAAATTGAATTGGGGAAGGAATTGAAGAAACCAGCCAACATAGAGTTGAATCCATCTGCCAGAATACCTCCAGAAGCGCGTTTCACAAAAGTTTCCCCTTCTACTGGTTCACCCGAAATCAGAGAATTGGCAGTAATATCACCATAAGCCTCTATTGCAGTAATCAGATAAACCAATGCCAATGCAATGATAGAAGAAATATCGAACGAAATACCATAGCGGAAAGGTACAGGTATATTGAAACCACCATAACTCTGTACAGCCGAGAAATCTACCATTCCCAATGCCCATGCTGTGATATAGCCGATAACCAGACCAATAACAATGGAGCTCATACGCAGATAGCGGTTTGAACTTCGGTTAAATATGATAATCAATATCAGAACAAGAGCAGCAAGACCAACATGTTCTATCGCTCCAAATGTTCCATTTGCCTGTGCAACAGCACCTCCGCCACATGCAGAAATACCTACTTTTATCAGACTCATACCGATAAGCGTCACAACAATACCCGAAACCAGCGGAGTAATAACACGGCGAGTATATTTCAATACACGGCTAATAAGCATCTCTACCGAAGAAGCAACAATACATGCTCCAAAAATAGCAGAAAGACCTCCTGTCAGTCCGGCTGAGATGATAGGTCCGATAAACGAGAAACTGGTTCCCTGAATACAAAGTAATCCACAGCCGATCGGTCCTACCCGACGACACTGAATAAATGTAGAAACACCAGATGCAAACAAAGCCATAGAAACGAGAAAACCAGTTGTTTCCAAATCAAGTTTTAACGCACCGGCAATAATCAACGGAGGAGTAATAATAGCAACAAAGATAGCCAACAGATGTTGCAAAGCAGCAAAAATTGTTTCTTTCACAGGCGGACGGTCATTCAGTCCGTAAATCAGCCCCGCCCCCGGAGCTTGTGTCTGTTCTTTTTCCATTAAAACTAATACTAACTTTTTAAAATATGAAAAATAAAAAAATGAAGGAACTGTATTCCAGACTCAGAAATACAGTTCCTCCACGAAAAATTACTCTTTTATTTTAATTTCGCAATGATCCAAGCTTTCGATAATAGCCAATGATTCTACATGAATACCTTGTGCACGCAAGTAGTCACCACCATGCTGGAATGACTTCTCTATCAAAAATCCCATACCCACAAGTTCTGCTCCTGCCTTTTGTACCAGGTCTATGATTCCTTTTGCCGCATTACCATTTGCAAGGAAATCATCGATAAACAATACCTTATCTCCCGGACACAAATAGTCACTGCTGACACATACCTCATACGAACGGTCTTTTGTAAACGAATACACCGTAGTAGTAAGCATGTTTTCCATTGTACTGGGTTTCTTTTTCTTTGCAAAGACAACAGGAAGCTCGAGCAAATATCCTACCATTATAGCCGGAGCAATACCACTGGCCTCGATAGTCAGTATTTTATTGATTTTTGTACTAGCAAAACGGCGTACAAACTCTACCGCCATAGATTTCATCAGAATCGGGTCCATCTGATGATTAATAAAATTATCTACTTTTAATATTCCTCCCTCAAAACATTTACCATCGCGCAAGATACGTTCCTTGAGTGCCTTCATATACCAAAAAGAGCTTTAATTGTTTTATATTTTAAATATTTTGCAAATTTACACGTTTTTATCTTATTTCCGGCAATGCTTGAGGGAGAGATATTATGCAAAAACTAAAAATTATTCAACTTTAGGTACGTCGTTCACCGTTATATCTTCTGTTTCACCATCTGTTTGCCAGTCTGAAATATCACTGCCTTCAATAATCAGGCTTTCCTTTTCTATTTTCACTTTATACTTATAACATTTTCCTCCTACCAGATGTCCTTTCATTGCTTCAGTATAAGCTTCGTACGCAAATCCATCACGTTCATATGAAATAGAAAACTTCAATGTACCATCTTCTGATGTCGGATTCAGCAAAACGGCTATCTCATAGCCTTCTTCTGTAATAGCTACTCCTTCCGGCTCCATATCCAACAAGAGTTTATTGACTTCCGGACTTTCGGCCACTGGCTGCATCTTTCCTTCCGTAAAATTATAGATATATTTCGAAACAATTCCTTTTCCTTCAAAGCCAGCAGTCTTCAATGTTGTTTCAGCATCTTTTTCATTCTTTACGAGAGTGACCAGTACCAGACTGCAAGTATGTTTAAACGCAGATTCATCAGTAAAAGATACCTTACCAGAATTGGTCTGATAGTTGCAAGTTTTATTGGCTACCAGAAAATCCCATTTTCCGATATTCTCCAACGTTCCATCCTGCTCGCTCAAATCCGGCATAGGCACATTAGCACGCTGAGCTCCTTCTGCATATGGATAAAAGGCACAAAAATCATAATCATTCTTCTGGTCCGGCCAAAACAAAGGAGTATCCGGCTGCCAGACACTCTCACCCAATGTCCACGAAATAGCATTATCTCCTTCGGGCATGAAAAATCCTATCTTATCACCTTGCACGAACGTTGTATGTCCGTCTTGTTGAGTAGTCGTTCTTGATATAATTTCTCCCGCAACAGAAGCTTGTAAGTTCAAAGCCAAAAAATCTGATGAAATACCCTCTGATAAATCTCTCTGCTGACATGATGCCAGTACCCCAATGGCCAGACACGACCATTTTACCAATGTCTTCTTCATAATGATAAATATTAATTTATAAAATCATTAATCCATTAACGCATACCATTTTCTTTTTATACCATTTTTGTACAATATTTACTTTGATGAAGCCAGAAACGAAAAAGTAATCAAAATGTATTTTGTTATAGAAATGAAAAAACATTGTAGCAACAATTGAAACAGGAAGAACATTTAAGTTTCGGTTTACACAAATAAGAATAAATAATTTCGACTTTACAGAATTATATCGTAAGTTTGTACAAATCAATAATAGCTAAAAACATGAAGAAACTTTCATTATTATTATCTTTTCTTCTCCTCGTCTTGTCGGGCTATGCACAACAAGCGAAATATGTATTTTATTTCATCGGTGATGGAATGGGAGTAAACCAAGTTCAAGGTACAGAATTATACCGTGGTGAGCTGGAAGGTAAAATAGGTATTACACCTATCTGGTTCACACAGTTTCCTTACGCAACTACCGCCACTACTTTTTCGGCAACTAACGGAGTTACTGACTCTGCCGCAGCCGGTACAGCTCTTGCAACAGGAAACAAGACTCAAAACGGTACGATAGGGATGAAGCAAGATTTGCAGACCGAAGTCAGCAGTGTCGCTGTATGGGCAAAAAGTAAAGGTTGCCGGGTAGGTGTGACAACTAGTGTAAGTGTAGACCACGCAACTCCAGCAGCTTTCTATGCTCACGATCCCAGCCGTGGAAGTTATTATAAAATAGGTACAGATTTATATAAAGCCGGATTTGACTTTTATGCAGGTTCAGACTTTATCGATCCGAACAATAAAGACAACAAGGATGGCAATTCTGAAAACCTGTACACTATGGCCGAAAAAAATGGTTATACAATTGCCAGAGGATATAAAGACTATCTGAAAAAATGCAAGAAGGCAGACAAAATGATTTTGTTCCAGTCGGAAAAAGCTTCAGAAAAAGACCGTACAGCCATTCCATATGCAATCGACCGCACTAAAGACGACTTGACTCTTGCAGACATAACCCGTTCGGCAATAAATTTCCTGTCGAAAGATTTGTCTAAAGGATTTTTCCTGATGGTAGAAGGGGGAAAAATAGACTGGGCATGCCATAGCAATGATGCAGCTACTGTTTTCCATGAAGTAGCCGACATGGATGAAGCGGTAAAGGTTGCTTATGAGTTTTATTCTCAGCATCCGGACGAAACACTTATCGTAGTTACTGCCGACCATGAGACAGGAGGATTTGTGTTGGGTACCGGAGCCTACAAACTAAATTTGCAAGTTCTTAAGAACCAGAAAGTGAGTGAAAGCGGTTTTACCCGTATTCTGAATGAATTGCGCAAAAAGTACAACAACAATGTTTCTTGGGAAAAAGTACAACAAGCTCTGAAAGAAAATTTCGGTTTCTGGGACAAAGTAAAACTTAACGAAAAGCAGGAAGAACGTCTGTTGGCTAAATACAACGACACGTTCAAGGGTAAAGAAGCCAAATTAGAAAAGAGCGAATATGCACAAGACGAACCTTTGGCAGCAGAAGCTAAACGTATTATCGATGAAATCGCTTTGGTTGGCTGGACCAGCGGAGGACATTCAGCCGGATATGTACCTGTATTTGCAATCGGTGCCGGAGCAGACTTCTTCCAAGGAAGAATTGACAATACAGAAATACCTATAAAGATAGCTAAGGCAGCCGGATATACAGCTGAATAACCCAATCACTCGAAAGTTAGATAGGGAGATAATCTTTTCAGGTCTTTCTCGGTAAACTCCTCAAACATGGAGAGCTGAGAAAGACCTTTTATTTTACCTCGTTTACGGCGATACTCCATAATGGCTTTAGCCTTATAAAAGTCCATATAAGGATGTGATCTCAATTTATCCAAAGAGGCACTATTTACCTGAATCTTATGTAAACCAGCAGGTGTAACGACAAACCACTTATTCAGTTCAACCCCAACATGAGGTACTTCCTGTAGTTGTGCCACATCATAGAAACCTCCAAGGCGCTGCCGGTAAACCACAATCATACGTGCCAATGTACTCCCAATGCCGGGAATACGCTTCAGAATGGAAGTATCTGCTTTGTTCAAATCGACTATTGTTCCCTCCTCATATTTGGGTATGTAAGGTATTGTATCTTTTAATTGTCTAAAAGTATCTGTACGAACATGACTGACTGATACAAGTGGGGCAATCGTGATATAAGGCTTCAGCTTCTGATACACTTCTTCCTTTAAGCCATATATACGGGAAAAAGACTCCGGTGAACGGAAAACTCCTCCTTTCGCTCGATACTTCAGTATATTACGAACAATATAAACCGGAAGTCCTAACTGACGTAATAATACGGAATCTGCGGTATTAGGATCGAAGGGTTGCAATACGGCAGATATTTCATTCTTTGGAGTGTGACTCTTACGTATTTTTTCCTGTTCTTCCAGATTTGCAAGAAATGAATCGATTTCCTCACTTTCGGACAACGTAACAGGTACCTCCACCGGACGTAAGTATTCCATAATAGCCCATATTCCCAACAATAATAAAGCTATAGCCAGCAAGAGAAGAATTACCCGGCGCTCCGATTTAGTATAATAAAAGAAATCTTTCCACATCGGTTTATCCTAACAGTCCGAGTTCATTCATAAAAATTAAAGCAATACCAATAGGAGCTATAAACTTTAAAATAAAAATATAAACAGGGTAAAATGTAGCTTTCAATGTTCCATAATTAGTCACTTCATCACGTACTATACGGCGATCGATAACCCAACCGACAAATATAGCAGCAAACATACCACCCAAAGGAAGCATAATTTTCGCTGTCAGGAAATCCAATGCATCAAATAAATTCATTCCAGCTATTGTATAACTGCTCCAATCGCCCAATGCCAGTGAAGAAACAATTCCAATCAACAAACTGGATACAGTGATGATAGTTGCTGCTTTACTACGAGTAAAATGAAATTTCTCATGCAAAAATGCCGTAGAAACCTCATGCAGTGAAATTGTAGAAGTCAAAGCTGCTAATGCCAATAATACATAAAACAGAATGGAACAAACATACGCTAGCAACGGAACTCCACTAAATGCCTGTTGAAAGACATTCGGCAATGTAATAAAGATAAGTGAAGGACCAGCATCGGGCTCTATACCTACGGAAAAAGCAGCCGGAAAGATTATCAGTCCAGCCAGTACAGCCACAAATGTATCAATGAGTCCGACACTCATTGCTGTATGTCCCAAACGGGTTTCTTTCCCAAAATAGGAAGCATATGTAGACAGACATCCCATGCCCAGACTTAAAGAAAAGAAGGCCTGTCCCATGGCACCAAGAAAAACATCAGGTGTTATTTTACTAAAATCTGGAGTCAGCAAGAACTCTATACCTTTTTCTGCACCAGGAAGCATAACCGAACAAACTGCCAGTACAACAACCAGAATAAAGAGTAAAGGCATCAATACTTTAGAGGAACGTTCAATTCCTTTCTGTACCCCTTTTACAATCACAAAGTGAGTAAGCAGCATAAAAACTGTCAGCCAGATCAAAGGGCGTATAGGATTCTGAGAAAACTGCTGAAACATCGAAACAAATTCAGATGAGGATTTACCGGCAAACTGTCCGGTCGCAGCTTCAAAAACATATTCTAACGTCCATCCTGCTACAACAGAATAATATCCTAATATCAGAAAGCCTGTCAGTACACCTAAATATCCGACCCACTTCCAATAACCTTTTGGTGCCAAAACCTTAAAAGCCTCTCCGGTACTAGCCTTCGAATGCCGTCCAATAGTAAACTCGGCAATCATAATCGGAAGACCTAAAATAAAAATGCATCCTAAGTATATCAAAATAAAGACAGCTCCCCCATGGTTTCCTGTTTCATATGGGAAGCGCCATATATTACCTAACCCAACTGCTGAACCAGCAGCTGCTAAAATAGCTCCTAACCTACTGCCAAAACTTACTCGATCATTATGATGCATAAGACTTTTTGTTATAGTTTGTACAATTATAAGGCGCAAAAATACAAAAAATATCGTATTTTCGCGCTAAATATAAAAAATTAGCATATTATGTATTACATAAGGACTTATCCTCTATCAATAATAACAATCATCGTAATCTGGTATTTATCTTTCTTTACTCCTCCTCAAACAGAATTAAACAACGTTCCGTTTATTGATAAAATAGTGCATATTTGTATGTATGGAGGCCTGACCATGGTCATTTGGTTCGAATACCTAAGACTGCATAAGTTCATCGTATGGAAAAAACTAATCACAGGAGGTATTATATTGCCAATCTTCATGAGCGGATGTATTGAACTGTTACAAGCTGCATGCACAGACAACCGAAGTGGTGACTGGCTAGATTTTCTAGCCAATAGCCTGGGAGTAGGATTAGCATTACCTGTCAACTATTATATACTCCGCCCTATAATAAAAAGATTCCTGCAAAAATGAGAAACTCCGGGAACTTCACAGCCCCCGGAGTCAATGAAAAACGTTATTAATTAGGGATATTCAGTAAATGTCCCTAAAAAGTAAGAT
>ULRS01050962.1_pt1 | contig 48630 bp, 59 predicted proteins | sample 1955671 | NCBI WGS metagenome assembly ULRS01 (sample SAMEA4835689, study PRJEB28245) | human gut metagenome | biome: gut microbiome; material: fecal sample | place: Denmark | collected 2008
GTTGCTAGTTTCACTAACAAGTTATTGTTCATTTCGCTATCATGGGATTATTTTCTTTTTCTTGCAACTACTTGAAAAACTCCAAAAAATCTGTTAAAATGGTAATGTAAATAATAAAGACAGAGAGGAATTTTTTATGGAAAAGAATTTATTTAAGCTCATCGGGGGGGGGCAATAGTCTAAAACCCTCTCATAATCATGGTCTACGCAGTGCAGGTTTTACATTGGCTGAAGTTCTTGTTACTCTCGGTATTATCGGTGTAGTTTCAGCGATGACTGTTCCAACATTAATGCAAAATTATCAACGTCAATCCTATGTAACTCAATTACATAAGACTTATAATGAATTTTCTCAAGCTATTTTGCGTTTCCAAACAGATAGAAATGCGGTTAATTTGACAGAAGCAGGGTTAACTTCTCAAGAGGTTTGTAATAACTTAATGACAAGCTATTTTAAAACCACTCAAACTTGCGAAAATTCTTTAACTCCTTGTTTTGCGGATTCTTATAAAACATTGCAGGGTGGAACTATTGATTTTAATATTAATACTTCTTATGTTCTTGCAAGTGGAGCATCTGTGAGATTTATGTATGCTCAAGTTGGAAATGGTATTAATAAAATTGCGAATATTACTGTTGATGTTAACGGTAAGAAAGGTCCGAATATTTTGGGGCGTGATTTGTTTTGGATGGCATTGTACAATGATGGTGTGATTGATGATTATGATTATAAAAGTCCAGCTCCTTTATCAGAAAGCTTGAGAAATGATGCCTATGATACATATTGTCAAGGAAGTGGTGTAGTTCCGGGGTATGGTTGCTTTGGGAGAATTCTTAATAATAATTGGGAAATGAATTATTAATTATATTAAATATAAAATTGGTCGGCATTATTGTTCTGACAATTTATAAGATGGAGAAATGAAATTTTCTTCATCTTTTTTATTTTGATTAATATTATGTAAAGATATTGGTAATTAATTTTTTATTAGGTATAATTATTTTATTATATAGGAAAGATGATTATGCAGGATATTTTAGAGAGAAAACAGATAAAAAATATAGATTTTAACATTGATTTGGCTCAAAGTTTTGGTATTTATAAAAACAATGCGGAATTTGATTTATTAGATTATGCAAGTTCTGTAAATGTTTCGTGTGGATTTCACGCTGGAGATCCGTTGACAATTCGTAATGCGTTGTTGAAAGCAAAAGAAAAAAATGTTGTTGTCGGTGCGCATATCGGTTTTGATGATATTCAAGGTTTTGGTTATAGAGATATGAACCTTGATGAAGATGAAATAGAAGCTCTTGTTGTTTATCAGGTAGGTGCTTTGATGTCATTTGCAAAATCTATGCACATGGAAATTGAACATGTAAGACCGCATGGAGCTATGTACAAAAGATGTGCGGAAGATTTTTCATTCGCTTGTTCTGTGGCAAAGGCAATTAAAAAATGCTCAGAATGGCTTGTTTATTATGGTGCGACAGGTGAAATTACAGAAAAAACAGGTGAATTGATAAATATTCCGGTTGCACATGAAGTTTGTTTAGAAAAAATGTATAATGTTGATGGAACGGTAAATACTGTTGCAAAAGACAATGAAAATACAGATGTTGAAATTCAAAGATTAAAGCAGCTTTTGGCTGCATCTCAGGTTTCAAATATTGAAGGCGGAAAAACTGTTGTAAAAGCGGATACAATTCACTTTACAAACAGACTTTCAAATTCGTTAGATTTAATTAAGCATGCTCATAATATTATTACACCGGTTCCGGTTAACTATAAAAATGCGTGTTTGTCAGGTTGGGTAGAATAGAAGAAGGTATAATTGTGATAAAAGATTTTAGAAAAAATGTAAGATTGCCGGAAGATGTAATGTGGCTTATGCCTGGATTGCAGGTTAAAAGATGGTTTGCGTTGATATTTTTAGGCGCAGTTTTAATGACATTAGGTGTTTTGATTTTATTTGACATTAAACCAGTGTTTTATACAATGGAATTTATCCGAAAAGTAGCAATGAACCTATCTACCGAGTGGCTTGCTTTTGCTTTTGTAATGGTTGGTGCTGGTGTTTTTTTCAAAGGTTGGCAAAAAACAAACTTGTCAATGATTGATGGTGGAAGTAATCATTCTTTATTAGAAAATTTATATAGAAGACGTAAACTTAATAGAGGACCTAAAATTGTTGCAGTTGGAGGCGGAACAGGTTTATCTATGTTGTTACGTGGTATAAAAAATATTACAAACAATGTTACTGCAGTTGTTACCGTTGGTGATGATGGCGGAAGTTCAGGAAGATTGCGTGAAGAAATGGGAGTTTTGCCTCCTGGAGATATTAGAAACTGTATTGCTGCTTTAGCTGATGATGAAGATTTGGTTACAAAATTGTTCCAATACAGATTTAAGACTGGTGAAGGGTTGGAAGGGCATAGTTTTGGAAACTTGTTCTTGACTGCGCTTTGCTCAATTACAGGTGATATGTATAGAGCCGTAAAAGAATCTTCTAATGTATTGTCTATTCGTGGTAGAGTTCTTCCTTCTACTCTTGATGATATGAAGTTGGTTGCAGAAATGGAAGATGGTAGAATTATTCACGGTGAATCTAATATTCCGGAAGCTCATGGTAAAATTAAAAGATTATTCACAGATCCTCAAAATTGCAGAGCTTTGCCGGATGTAATAGAGGCGATTAGAGATGCTGAATTAATTATTCTTGGACCTGGAAGTTTATATACTAGTGTAACTCCAAACTTATTGATTAAAGAAATTGCGCATGAAATTGCGGTATCAAAAGCTAAAAAGATTTATGTATGTAATATTATGACACAACCTGGTGAAACTGACGGTTATAGTGTAAGTGATCATATTAATGCGTTGGTAACTCATGCAGGTAGTAAAAAGATAATAGATGCAGTTTTGGTAAACGATTTTATGCCGTCTAATTTGGCTCAAAAATATCAATTGTCCGGCTCTTATCCTGTAAAAATTGATGTTGAAAATATTCGAAAAATGGGATTTTCTATTTTCTCAAGAAAATTGATTGAAGATAGTAAAGAAGGACTTGTTAGACATAGTTCAAACCGTGTCGCAAGAGCAATTTATTACTGGTTTAGAAAAAAACAAAAAGGCGAAAAAATTAAGCCATCTGCAAAGTTGGCTGAAAAACAAGGTTGCGCAGTATAATGGTAAAAAAAATTACAGTTAAAACAATTCAAAAATACAAAAACGACGGAGAGAAATTCTCCGTTTTGACTGCTTATGACTATTCAACGGCAAAATATATCGACGAAGCTGGCATTGATATTGTTTTAATTGGTGATAGTTTGGCGATGGTGGCTTTGGGTTACGAAACAACTCACAGTATCGGTGTTGAAGAAATGAGTATTTTTACAAAAGCCGTTGCTAAAGGAGTTTCGCACGCTATGGTAGTTACAGATATGCCATTTTTAAGTTATCACACTGATATTCCAACTGCCATAAAAAATTGTGGTCAGATGGTAAGATTAGGTGCAAATGCAGTTAAAATTGAAGGTTTTAGCGATTATATTTTGAGCGTAATTAAACGTCTTGTTGAAAGTGGAATTCCTGTAATGGGACATTTGGGCTTTACTCCACAGTTTTTGAATACTTTAGGCGGATATAAAATTCAGGGTAAAACTCAAGAAGCTGCGGAAGAAATTTTGAAGCAAGCTAAAGAGCTGGAAAATGCAGGTGTGTTTTCGATTGTTTTAGAGATGGTTCCTCAGGAGGTTGCAAAATATATTACAGAAAATATTTCTGTTCCGACAATTTCTTGTGGAGCTGGAAAGTATTGCGACGCACAAGTTTTGGTATCAGATGATGTTTTTGGCAAGTTTTCTGATTTTAAACCAAAATTTGCTAGAAAGTATGGTGATATGAAAGAATTAATTTACAATTGTGCGAAAAAATACAATGATGACGTGAAGAACGGACATTTTCCGTCAGATGAAGAAGTTTTTTAATTGAAAATAAAATATAATTTTGTGCTAAAATTATAGTGAAAGAGAGTGATACTATGTTAGTTCATACAATAGCAGAAGTTAGAGAAAAAGTAAGAGAGTGGAAAAAGCAAGGTTTGACAGTTGGGCTAGTTCCGACTATGGGAGCTTTGCATAATGGACATTTGAGCCTTATTAAAAAAAGTGTTGAAAAATGCGATAAAACGGTTGTTTCAGTGTTTGTAAACCCAATTCAATTTTGTCCAGGAGAAGATTTAGATAAATATCCGAGAACACTTGAAGCAGATGAAAAATTGTGTGAAAATGCTGGTGTAGATATAGTCTTTGCTCCATCTCCAAAAGAAATGTATGGCGATGGACATATTATGTCAAACGACTTTTTGACTTATGTTATTCCACCATTTTTCTATGTAAATAAGTTGTGTGGCAAGTCAAGGGTAGGTCATTTTGATGGGGTTTGTACCGTTGTAAATAAATTATTTAATATAGTTCAACCTGATTTTGCGTTTTTCGGCGAAAAAGATAGACAACAATTGATTATTTTAAAGAAAATGGTTAAAGATTTGAATATTCCTGTTCAAATTATTCCTTGTCCTATTGTTAGAGAGGAAAGTGGTTTAGCTTTGTCGTCAAGAAATAAATATTTGTCTGAAGAAGATAAAGTTAATGCTTTGGCTTTGAGCAAAATTTTGTTTAATATAAAAGCTTGCTTTAAAAAAGGAATTACTGATGTAAAAGCTTTGACTGAAATAGCTTATCCTTATTTGAATGAAAACCATTCTCTTGAATATTTAGAATTTAGAGATGGTGACGATTTGGAAGAAAAGCAAGTCGCAGATGATAATACAATTGTATTTATTGCATTGAAAATAGGGAATGTAAGACTAATTGATAATGTAGCGTTGGGAAATTAATGATTGGAATTTATAAACTGTTAACAAAAATACTTCAAGGGATAATCAATCTTTTGTTTGTTTTACAAATAGCACTAATGATTTTAGTGTTTTTGACGGCGACGTATTGGTTTTTGAGCTTGATTAATGTTTCGGCATTTGATTTTGCGAAACCTATTGCGGATAGCGTATCTGAATTTGTACATTTGTTCTATAAGCAAGATGTTGAATTAGGCGGAGTATTTATTGATGGCTCGCTTTTGTTATTTGATTTGATTGCAATTGTCATTGTTTTTGGTATTGCAAAGTCAAAGTATTATTTTCACAGAGCAATTGGTTTTTTGGACGATTTGATTAATGGTTGTAAAGAAAAAAAAGAAGAACGTTTTAATAAGTCACTCCAAAAAGAAGTTGAAAAGAATATCAAAAAATGTAACAATGTAGCAGTTTTAGTCCAGTTAAAAGCTAAAAACATGATGGTAGACAGTTGTTGGGGCGGCGATGCTGACGAAGGTGTTAAAGAAAAAGAAGATGAAGCTTTCAAGATTTTTTATGCTTCAATCAAAAATATAACCGGTTGTAAGTTCGCAAAAACTGGCGACAAGATGTTGATTTTGTTGAATGATTTTGAAAATGTTGATAATTTGTTGAGTTTTATAGATTTGTCAATAAACAGAATTAGATTAAATATGAAAAAGAAAAAATGGCTGTTAATAAGCTACATTTCTGTGGATGTTTTTGATGATAATACGAATTTTAAGACGGATGTTTATCCGTTGTTGGAAAAACTTTTGACATTGCATATTCAAAACGAGGCGGTTTGTTTAGGAAATTTTTGCATGCGTTACGAATTGTACTCAGAACCTAAATATACTCCTTTTTTGCGTGGTGCTTATGATATAAACGGGCATTGTGATGTTTGGTCATTAGTTAAGAAAAATTAATCTCCTATTGATTTTTTATATTTTTTCCTATACTATGAAAATATACCGCAGACAGTTAGCGGGAGTTAGGCGAAGATTAAAGTCCGAACCGAGTAAAATTCCAAGTTTAGTGCAAAGAATGTGCAAAGTACCGGAGAAACTCCCTTAAAATATCAGCTAACCGAGGTGAACAGTCGAAATATAAAAATAGATTTGTTAACCTGTGAGATTTTGCGGTCCAATATTGGGAAAGCGAAGTCTTTTTTAGTATTTGGGTAAAATCGGTCGATAACAGATTGTTAAATCAATCAAGTAATACAAACAAAAGGAGCTAATCATGGCAACAAAAGCTTTTAAATCTGAAAAAATAGATGCTATAAAAGCAAAAGCAGAAAAAGCCCAAGTAGCTATTTTGACTGAGTATAAAGGTTACACAGTAGAAGAAATCACTAACTTGAGAAGAAATATTCAAAAAGATGGTGGCGATTATATGGTAACAAAAAATACTTTGGCTAAAATCGCTTTGAAGGGTACTGATTTTGAAGTACTTGCTGATTCTCTAACAGGACCTGTAGCTATTGCTTTCGGTTTTGAAGATCAAGTAAGTCCTGCAAAAGCAGTTGCAAAATTTATTAAAGATACCAAAAAAGGTGCTATCTTAGGTGGTGCATTGGATGGAAACCTATTGTCAGCTAAAGAAGCTGAAGCATTGGCAAAAATGCCTTCAAAAGAAGAACTTCTTGCGAAAATTCTTGGTTCTATCAACTCACCAGCTTCAGGTATTGTTGGATCTATCAACGCAGTTATGGCTCAACTTACAAGAGCTATGGCAGCAGTCAGAGATCAAAAATCAGCTTAAATTTTGCAGTAATTTAACACATTAGTGAAAACTTAAACAAAAAAACAAAAGGAGAAAAATAATGAGTAACGTAGAAACAATTTTAGAATCAATTGAAAAATTAACTTTGTTAGAAGCAGCTGAATTAGTAAAAGCTATGGAAGAAAAATTCGGCGTATCTGCAGCAGCTCCAGTAGCAGTAGCAGCAGCTCCAGCAGCAGGTGAAGCTGCTGCTGAAGAAGCTTCTGAAGTAAACGTAATTTTGGCATCAGCTGGTGCTAACAAAATCGCTGTATTGAAAGAAGTTAGAGCTATCACAGGTCTTGGTTTGAAAGAAGCTAAAGATTTAGTAGATGGCGCTCCTAAAGCTGTTAAAGAAGGTATCAAAAAAGAAGATGCTGAAGCTATTAAAAAACAACTTGAAGCAGCTGGCGCAACTGTTGAAATCAAATAGTCAATTGATTATGATTTTGAAAAAAGACTTCCTATTTTTAGGAAGTCTTTTTTATGTTCAAAAAAGTTAAAATTAAATATGTAGTTAAATAATAAACGAAAATAAATCCATAATATCCATATCAAAAACATTCGCAATATTTTCAAGCTTTTTCACGGTTAAATTTGTTTCTCCTCGTTCAATCATGCCGACAAAATTTCTGTTTAAGTCTGCAAGTTCTGCCAATTTTTCTTGTGACATTTTTCTTTTTTGTCTTTCAATACGGATTTTTTGCCCTAATTTCTTTATTGTGTCATTATTCTTCATCTCTTAATCTTATTAACTAATATATTGACAATCTACCTAATATCATGATAATATACCCAGTATATTAGTCATAAAGAGGTGAGTATGAAAAAAGCTTTCACTTTAGCAGAAGTCCTTATTACTTTAGGAATTATTGGAGTAGTTGCAGCTATGACCATGCCTGCATTAATTAATAAATATCAGTCAAAAGTTTTTGAAACCGCATTCAAAAAACAATATTCTGTAATTCAAAATGCCATTGAATATTCAACAATGGTAAATGCTTATCAAAATTGTTATGTTTATTACCCCAAAGGCAATATTTCTTATGTTTATGAAGACTCTGATTGCGAGGCATTACGAAACGATTTGGTTGAAAGTTTAAAACTTACACCATTAAGTAAAGAGATTTTTAAAAATTATAAAACAGATAGAGCTGCAATTCTTGCTGCCGGAGGAAGTTCAATAAATGGTAATTGCTCTTATGCTAGTGGTGTATTAATATCAACACCTTATATGTTACCTGATGGTGCAATTCTAATGGTTGCTGTAAAAGGTGTTTCGTATCCGTCAATTGTAATAGATGTAAATGGGGAAAAAGGTCCTAATAAATGGGGATATGATGTATTCTTTATGGTGTTATCAAACCATAATCAAGAAACTTCTAAGGTTTTACTGACAGATGAATTTTGTTCAATCATTGAGAAAGGTGGGCGTTACCCTAGAACAATTTTGCAGAATAAAAATACCAAAGATAGGCAGAGTACTTCAATTATGTGGAAATAATTATAAGTTGAGTTTAAAAGGTTTGTAAGGAGGGAAAATGAATATGTTTTCCCTTCTTTTTTATATGCAAATTTTTTTGTATTCACAAAAATCGCACATTTTTTGATGTTCAATATCTTCCGGAATTTGGATGTTTTCGATATTTGAACAAATTGTTGTTATCGCTTTTTCGTATTCAACTTTTTTTTCTTGTGTAAAATCAATTACACAATTTTGATTGTTTTTTAAATCTATATAAACAAATTTTATCTCATCTTGTGGAGTTATAAAAGGCGCACTAGACAGACAAAGAAGATATACCATTGTTTGGTAATCATATTCAGGTTTTTTGGGGATAGAACCGGTTTTGTAATCAAGAATGTAATAAGTTTCAGATTTATTTTTGTGTTTTTTTACAATTGCATCTAACCTTCCCCCAATCCAGTAATCTCCGATTTTGCAAGATAAATTGTATTCTGAATTTACATATTTATAGCTGAAAAATTCATTGCTTTTTAAATTATTCCACGCAATTTTTTCATTTTCATTTAAAGTTGGTTCAAACTTAGAAATATCATCTCCTTTAAGGTAATAGTTCGCAAGTGCATGAACCTTTTTTCCTTTTTCAAAAAAGCTTGCTTTTTGCGGTAGAGAAATTCTATCTATATACTTAAACTTATATTTAAGAGGACAACTTTTGAAGGTTTTTAACATATTTGGTGAATAGTTAGCCATTATTTTCCTCCGTGTTTGGCAGTAGTTCTGCAAAAATTAAGCTAGGTTCTTGCTCAATGATTTTTTCAAATGATTTGATTTTTTTGCTTGCTGAAAAATACAAATATTTTTTTGCTCTGGTGATTGCTACATATAAAAGTCGCAAGTTTTCAGATATCAATTCTTGTTTCATGTCAAACTCTGATTTTGCCTTGTATTGTGGATTTAGACGTTTTAAGTTCTCTGTGAAATCAGCGTTTTTTAGTTTGATTTGATTGAAGTCAAGTGTGAGAGATTTTTCTGATAATTCAGGTATAAATACATAGTCAAATTCATCTCCCTTTGATTTGTGGAGGGTCATAACCTGCACTTTTCCGGCTAGAAATTCTTTGTCACTTTCATCTTCTTCTGAGAAGAATTTGAACCCGCTCAAAGATGGTTTTTTCGCCAATTCTCCTAACCTTTCTATCAAAATTGGGAATGTTTTATAATTCATGCTCAATCTTTTTATCAAGGTAGAAATCAGATATACGTTGGATTTTTCTATTTCTGAAGAAAAATAATGTAATCCAATTTTTATTGCGAGTTCTTCCGGTGCAAGGTGCGGAAAAGAGTTCCAATAGTTCAAATCCCAATAAAATTGTGCAAGATTAATATTTTCGATATTGTCGCAATTTACTTGTATAAACGGATTTTCGTATTTGCGAATTTCAAGTCCTAAACGTTGCTTGTAAAATCCCATCTCTGCAAGAATTTCGTAATTGTCTGCGATAATGTTATTGTCAAATGGATGCAAAATCATTTGCATAATTGCAAAAATTGTTCTGAATATTGATTTTTGTTCAAGACTTTCACTTCTTGTAATGCTTTTCAATCCGCTATTGTTAATGAAATTAATCCATTGTGCGACTTGATAATTACTCCTCAAAAGTATGCCAATTGTACATTTTGGATCTTTTTTTAGAGCATGTTTTATTTCTTTTAAAATGTAATTTCTTTCTTCAATCGGCTTTTCAAAAAGGTTTGAATGTAAAGCGTTCTCAGAAACCGGATTTCTTCCCTCGACCGGCTGCATAAATATTTCAAAAAACGCATTTTTTGTTTCAGGTTGAATTTCTGCCCATTTTACTAAATTGTTTGCCAAAGTCCAAACATCTTTTGTACATCTTTGAGAACAGTTCATGCTTACGTTGTTGCTTTCTTTGATGAATTTCCTAAAACCTTCGACATCAGCGTTAGAAAAAGTTGTTGTAATTGCTTGGTTTATGTCGCCACAACGAATTAGATTGCCGTATTTGGCACTCAAAAGATTGATTAATTTTTGTTGAATTGATGATGAATCCTGTGCCTCATCTTCAATAATGTATTGACAGATGTTTTGGTAGTATGTTCGGATATCTTGATTGTCTTCTAACAATTTTACGGAAGAAATCAACATGTCATCATAATCTATTAAGTTGTTTTCTTTTAAAATTGTTTGGTATTCTTCAAAAAATGTTTTGAATTTTATAATTTTTTTGTCAGTAGTTGCTATTGCAGAATTAAAATCTCCGCCACCGATTTTAAAAACAGAAACTCCTCTGTCAAATTCATCTGTTTCGTTTTTTTTTAATTTTAATTTAGTTGCAAGTTCTCGCACAATTCTTGAGCGTTGTGTATCATCACAGATTTCAAAATCAGATGATAAACCTAATCTTTCGTAGTTTCCGTTTTCTTTTAATATTCTGAGCGCAAGTCCGTGAATTGTACTGATATTAGGAAGTTGTGACGAATTTTGTCTTATATTTTTAATCCTGTCACGAAAATTTCTTGCTGCAGATTCCATATAGGTCATTACGAATATGTTTTCAGGTGAAATTCCTCTATCCAAAAGCTTGATGATTAATGCAAGAAGAATAGTTGTTTTCCCGGCTCCCGGAACTGCTGAAATTGCCATTTTACCCTGTTTGTATTCCAAAACCGGCTTTTGGTCATCTCTTGGGATAATGTTGAAGGTTTTGGTATTATTATCTTTTTGTTCAATGTTTTCGCTTACTTTTATATATTCTTCAATTCCGCCAAAGTTTTCAATTCCGTTTCCATCAAAAAGACTTGAGTATGTGAATATATGTTCTGTTGCGCAAAGAGTTAATTTTCTCAAAATTCGAGCCGTTTTTTCTTTTGACAATTCAATATTGTCATCAATTGTAAATTCATCTTTTGCCCAGCCACGTTGGAAAACCCAAGCGTTATAAAGAGGTCCTGTATCGCTTTTTACCCATTCGTCACTAGAAATATCAAGCCATAATTGATATTTGGTCTTAACTTGATTGTCAATAATTTTTTGTGGAGTTGAAATAATTAAATCATTGGTTCCAATTTCTAAAGTAGAATATGGATTTTCGGCAATGATTGAGTTTTCTATTTGAGTAATAATTTCTTCTTGTCTGTCTTTGAAATTGTTCCCAAAAACATTTTCAAAATCCTGTAATTGTTTCACAAAAAAGTTGAATTTATTTAGTTCGACAGAATTTACAAAATAAATTTCTGCTAATTCATTAAAAATATCGCAAATTTTTTCAGAGAGTTTATCCTCATTTGTGGATAATGTGTTTAATAAATTAAGAAATTTTTTATATTTTTTAGTGTAATCTTCTATTGAAAATTCATACTCAACAAGTTCTCCTGTCGCTTCAAAATTTTCTAATATTTTTTTACAATATTTGATAGGAATTCCTAAAAATTCGGATAATACAACTCTTAAATCGAATTCTGATAAGCGCATATTGCAATTAAGTTTTAAGATTGTTAAAACTGCTTTTACAAATCTGTTTTGGATAAGTTTTTCACTTCCTGATAAAAATACTAAATTGCAATGCAAATTTTCTTTTAATGAAAATTTGAGCATGTCATCAATTACAGGTGTGATGATAGAAATCTCGCATGGTTGAATATTTTTTGCAAAAAGGCAAGAAATTTGTTTTATTGCATCATCAATCATAGAAGCTCTTTTGGATGGTGATTGTAATGAGAAATTCTCAAGATTTTCTGATTTATTTTCTGTAGTGTTGGAATATAAATTTTCGGCATCTGCTGATAACTTGTTCTGGGATACTAATTTTTGAGCTTTTTGATTAAATAAATCTTCAAACTTCCATATGGCAGTTCTGTCTGCACTCAAATATCCGGTTCTGCTTGCGCCCTTTTCATCAAATGCAATGAATACATCTTTCAATTGAGGAGCAAGATAAGAGATAAAATCGAAACAAATCGGAGTGATTTCATCACCATCGTCAATGATTAGGTATTTGATGTTTTTAAAATAATCCGAATTTTTATAAATGTAATTGAATATCAAACCTTGTCTGAGGTAGTCAAAATCTCTTAAAGCAAGAGTTTTTGATAATAATTTTTTCAGAGTGACTTTTGCATCATCTGCAAAACTTTCGCCTAAAACTCTTGATCTCCACTCAATTTCTTCATCTGTCAAATTGTTTTGAACAATTAGCGAATATCTTCTGAATATTTGATGAAGAAGTGATTTTTTTGAGTTATAACCCTTGAATTTTACATCTTTTAGAATGTCTTTTAATATGAATTGTGAAACTTCAAGTCCTGTCAGATTTGGTAAAATTTTTGGATTTTCGTAAGGATTTATGTTTTCTAAAAATGCCCAATTGTCATTCACTGCATTATAAACTAATGAAAAGAACGAATTAACTTGCAACTTTTCAATATTTTTTATTGTAAGTTGGTCTAAAGTTTTATTTATGAAGTTTTGTTTAAGATTTGAATTTTGAACAAGGACTAATATTTCAGACGAATTTACTCCTGAATTAAGCAAATCAGCATAAGCTTTTATCAGAAAATCAGTTTTATTGGTTGATATATCGCCAGAAATTAACATCCATACTCCTTCAGTAACAATTGTAGCATGAACAATAAAAAATAAAATTTGTCCTCATCCTTCTGAACTATTGCATTTTTTTGAAAATTAGACTAATATAAGGACATGAACGGAGAGGTAAAACTATATAATATGGAGGTTTAAATTATGCAAGAATTACAAGACAAAATCGGACAATCAGCTGGTGAAATTTACAACTATTTGAACAACAACGGAGAATCTACTTTCTCTAAAATGAAAAAAGAATTAGATCTTAAAGGCAATTTCGCTGATTTAGGTCTTGGTTGGTTAGCAAGAGAAGACAAAGTTGAAATTTCTAAAAAAGGAACTTCAGTTAGCGTAAGACTTAAATAGTTTTGTCTGATTTAAAAAAAATTTGGAAAGCACCTCGTATGAGGTGCTTTTTTTATAAAGAAAAACCTTCTAAATAAATTCAGAAGGTTCAAAATCTTAAATGATTTCTCGTGTAAAGTAGGTAGAAAGTGTAGTAGGTAGTTAAAATTTATTTTCTAATGCTTTCGCATTTTGTTGTTTATGTCTTACATTTATATAAAGTATTTTAGTATATAAAAATTGCATAACTTTGATATATTTTTACAAAAGTTAATAAATGGTGGCTCTTAATGTCTTAATAATTTCGGAATTTGTTTATGATATAATGGAGGGCAGGATAGACCTAAAGAGGAAATTTGATGAAAATAGCTATTTATCCGGGAAGTTTCGATCCCGTTACAAAAGGACATATTGATATATTAAAAACTGCAACAGAGATTTTTGATAAGGTGATAATTGCCGTTGCGCATAATTCTGCAAAAGTGGGTTTTGTACCGGTTGAAAAGAGAGTTGAACTAATAAAAGAGAGCGTTAAAGACATGCCAAATGTTGAGGTTGATGCTTTTGAAGGCTTGACTATTAATTACGCAAAAGAAAAAGGGGCTACGGTTTTGATTAGAGGGTTGCGTGCTGTTTCTGATTTTGAATATGAAATGCAATTATCTCAAGCTAATAGTGCGTTGGCAAGCGAAATTAAAACAGTGTTTTTAACGACAAAACCAAAATATAACTTTATTTCATCAAGCACAATCAAGGAAATTTATCTTAACAATGGCGATGTTTCAAAGTTTGTGCCGGAACCGGTTTATGAATACTTGAAGTCTAAAAAATAGAATTATCTATGTTGTATATAAAATGTTAATTTATGTAGCTTTCAGAATAATAAACTATTTGACAATTAATATACGCTTATGTAGAATGTTATTAGAGTAAGAAAGGTATATGTGTCATGCAACAACAGAATGGTGTATATGATTTATTAAAAATGCTAGAAATCGCTTTGGAGGAAGGTTTTCCTATCATTCCAAGAAAATATACTGTTGTAAAAACAAAAGAGATTGAAGCATTAATTGATAGAATTTATGCGTCTTTGCCGGTAGAAGTTCAAGAGGCAAGGGCATTTTTAAGACGTAGAGAAGAACTTCAAATTGAGGCGCAACAAAAAGCTGAAAAAATTATTGCTGATGCTCAGGCAGAAGCAGATAGAAAATTGTCAGAAGCTGATTTTATTAAAGCATTGGAGCGTGAAGGAGTTAGGATAAGAACTCAAGTCCAACAAGAATGCGAAGAAATCAAGCGTAAAGCAATGGAAGAAGCTGAAGGTATTCGTGCGCAAGCAACTGAAGATGCTTTGAAAACAAAAGAAGGTGCAGAACTTTATGCAGAACAAGTTTTGACTAACCTTGAAAAGAATTTGACACAACAACAACAGATTGTAAAAAATGGTCAGGTATATATGGAACAGTTAAGAGCTGATTCCTATGGTCAGTATGATATTCCAACTTCTTACTCTACGGAAAGACCGCAACAAACATCTGATTTTGTAATTAAATAGGTTGTTGAAAATATTTAAACTAAATCAGTCGACTAAACTAGTCGGCTGATTTTGCTTATAGTTTGTTAACAATGTATTTGCAATTTATTTTGTTTGTTTTATCATAATAGTATAAGCCGATTTGATTAGAATGTGAGTTCATCACATTCTTTTTTAAAGGGCATAAACCAATAAGTTAATTAATAATAATAAAGGAATAAAAACTATGGGTATCAAAGGAAAAAATGACAGAATGGTAGTTCTTGCATGTGAAGATTGTAAAGAAAGAAACTACACAACTACTAAAAACAAAAAAAATATTAAAGAAAGACTTGAGTTGAATAAATATTGCCCAACTTGCAAAAAACATACAACTCACAAAGAAACTAAATAGCGTGAGCGAGCTGAGGGCGAAGGCTGGTGTTGGCTTTGGTAACAAAGGCAAGCAGAGCCGTAGACCCGTTAAAGGCGAGCGAACAAGATTATGGGGAGAATATCCCCGCTGAGCGTCCTTAGTTCAGTTGGTAGAACGTCGGTCTCCAAAACCGGATGTCGAGGGTTCGAGTCCTTCAGGGCGCGATTTTATAAAACATAAGGAATCAGATTTATGATAGGTGCAGAAAATCAAATGCCGGCATGGCTTGAAAAATTAGCTAATTCAGTTAAAACATATTTTAGAGGTGTTAGAACTGAGTGGGGTAAAATAACATGGCCGGAAAGCCGACAAGTAGTAGCGGAAACCGTTTTTGTTGTCGCTATTGTTTTCGTGTTTACTGTTGCTGTCTATTTGATGGATATAATTTTTAAAAGTTTACTCGGATTTATAAAGTAATTCGGTAAAAGAATAAAAGGTGGCTTATGACTGAAAAAGAAAAATCTATGAAAGAACAATTAGATGAAGATAAAGCTCAAGAAGCAGTAGAGCAAGAAGCTGAAAACACTGCAAAGGAAGCTAAGAAAAAGCAAAAACGCTGGTACATTGTTCATACTTATTCAGGATATGAAAACAAGGTAAAAGTAAACCTTGAAAAACGTATTGAATATATGAACATGGGCGACAAAATCTTCAGAATTGAAGTTCCTCAAAAAACAGTTACTCAAATGAAGGGTGGCAAAAAACAGGAACGTGAAGAAAAAATCTTTCCAGGATATGTTCTTGTAGAAATGATTATGGATGAAGATAGCTGGTATGTTGTAAGACACACTTCCGGTGTTACAAAATTTGTAGGTTCTGCTAAAAAACCTATTCCGGCTAGAGATAGCGAAATTAAAAAGATTATTAATCGCTCAACTTCAACTCAACAAAAAATTGAACTTGACGTTAAAGCTGGTGACAAGGTTAGAATTACATCTGGACCATTCGCAGACTTTGTTGCTGATATTATTGAAGTTTATCCGGATAAATCAAAAATTCGTGCAAATGTTTCAATCTTCGGTCGTGAAACTCCGGTTGAACTTGAATATAAACAAATTAATAAATTATAGTGAGTAGTGAACTGTGAATAGTGAATGGTTCAATAATAAAAAGTAAAGAACTACTCACAATTTACCACTCGCTATTCATAAATATGTACAAAACATGTGGAAGGATTTTTTGCTATAGTCGGTAAAAACCGTTAGTACCACAAAAGGAGAAAAAAATGGCTAAAAAAGTAGTAGGAAAAATTAAGCTTCAAATTGAAGCTGGTAAAGCAAATCCATCACCACCGGTTGGTCCAGCATTAGGTCAACATGGTGTTAATATCATGGATTTCTGTAAGCAATTCAACGCTAAAACAGAATCTCAAGCTGGTTATATTATTCCGGTAATTATTGATGTTTACGAAGATAGAAGTTTTTCATTCGTAATCAAATCACCTCCAGCTCCTGTTCTTATTAAGAAAGCTTTAAACCTTCCAAAAGGTTCAGCAGTTCCTAACAAAGACAAAGTTGGTGAAATTACAGAAGCTCAGCTTGAAGAAATTGCAAAAATAAAAATGAACGACTTGAATGCAACAACTATGGAATCTGCCGTTAAGATGATTAAAGGTTCTTGCAGAGCTATGGGTGTTACAGTAAAAGAAGGTTAGATGGAAGGAACTTAAAAACTCTCGCCCTTTGGGGAGAGAGGAGATTTTGTTAGCGAGCTGAGGTGAGTTTACAAAATCGAGAGTGGGGTTAGCCCCCTAGATGTTCCGCTAATACCACGAAAGGAAAATTTAAAAAATGAGTAAATTAACTAAAAAACAAAAGAAAATGCAGGAAATGTTGGAAGGCTTCGTTCAACCGGCTACTGCAGTAGATACAATTAAGAAATTGAAAGAAATTTCTAAAGAAGTTTCTAAATTTAATGAAACAGTTGAATGCCACATGAGATTAGGTATTGATGTTCGTCAAGCAGACCAACAAATCAGATCAACAGTTGTATTACCTGCAGGTTTGGGTAAAACTGTTAAAGTTTGTGTTATCGCAAAAGGACCTAAAGCAACTGAAGCAACTGAAGCTGGTGCTGATTTTGCAGGTGCTGAAGAAATCATTGAAAAGATTTCTGGCGGTTGGTTTGACTTTGATACATTGATTGCAACTCCTGACTGTATGGGTATGTTAGGTAAATTAGGTAGAGTGTTAGGTCCAAAAGGCTTGATGCCAAACCCTAAAACTGGTACAGTTACAATGGACGTAGCAAAAGCAGTTAAAGATGCTAAAGCTGGTAAAGTTGAATACAGAGCTGACAAACAAGGTATGATTCACTGCCCAGTTGGTAAAATTGAATTTAGCGAAGAAGATTTGTTGAAAAACTATGCAACTCTTGCTGATGCAATTTTGAGAGCAAAACCTGCTTCTGCAAAAGGTACATTTGTAAAATCAATTTACCTATCAACTACAATGGGACCTGGTATTAAATTAGATCCTAAAAACTTTGCAGCTGAAGTAAAAGACTTGATGGCATAAGTTGTTAAATCTAAAGAATTGAAAGCACTCCTTTTAGGGGTGCTTTTTTTAGTCGAGAAAATCTTTGAAAAAATCTTTAATATCAATATTGAGGGCATTTGCAATTTTTAAAAACTGGTAAATTGTGGGGCATTGCAATCCTCTTTCAACGTATCCGATGTAAACAGAAGAACTGTCTATTTTTTCTGCGAGTTGTTCTTGGGTTAGTTTTTTTCTAACTCTGGCAATTTTAAGTTCCATGCCATATTTTTCTTGAAATTCTTGCTTATTCATTTGTCAATTATAAATACTTGACAAACTTTGCTCAAATAATTATAATTAAATAAACTAATTATAGTTATTATTTTATAACAAAGGAGATATAATGAAATTAAAGTTTTACGCATTTACTCTCGCAGAAGGTGCTACGCACGTAGCCCATTGGAACAATTCTCGTAAAATAGCTTTTACATTGGCGGAGGTTTTAATCACTCTAGGTATTATTGGAGTTGTTGCGGCTTTGACGCTTCCAGCTTTGATTGCTAATTATAAAGAAAAAGCATTTGTTGTTGCTGCAAAAAAGAATTATTCAGTATTAACCAATGCAATTAACAAATGGAATGTTGATAATGGGTCTATTGGTGATGTTGCTGCATTTTGGCTAAGCGAGGAAACAGATGACGATTTAACTCTAGCGTTTGCAAAAGAATTGAATGCAGTTAAAGTATGTACTAATGCGAAATTGAGGGATTGTGGTGGAAGCTATGATATTTTGCAATACAAAAAAATTAATGATGGAAGCGGCAATACAACTCAAGAAAATTGGATAAGTTCTGGGGCGAGAATTATTCTCGCAGATGGAACTTTTGTTTCTTTGCAGTCTGATAGAGCTAATAGCACAAATTGTGAAAGGTTGATATGGGTTAATGAAAAAGACCAAAATGGGAATTTTATAGAAGATTCTACAAGCTCAAACGGCTTAAAAGGACACTATCAAAATCATAATGTCTGTGGTCGTCTTGCATATGATACTAATGGGTTAAAGGGCCCAAATCAGATAGGCGTTGATGTTTTTCAAATTCCGTATTTTGGTAATGGACAAATTGGCACAGATAATAGCTCGTGGGGAAATATAAATTATATTTTGGCAAATGATAAACTCATAAAAACGGAAAAGTATAAAATTGGAAAATTTGAGTAATATTTGAAAAATTTTTATATTTTGCTTATAATTTTTATATGAGTATTAAGAAAATAAAATTGAGAGACTTTGAAATTGGTGGCAACAAGTTGACTATAATTGCCGGTCCTTGTGCTGCTGAAAGTCAAGCAATCCTTGATGAAACAGCTCAAGGTTTAAAGGAAATTACAGAAAAATTAGGCATAAATTATATTTTCAAGTCATCTTTTGACAAAGCTAATCGTTCATCTATTTATTCTTATAGAGGACCGGGAATGGAAAAAGGGCTTGAAATGTTGCAAAATGTGAAAGACAAGTTTGATTTGCCGATTGTGACAGATATTCATACTCCAGATCAAGCTGAACCTGTAAGTAAAGTTGCTGATATTTTGCAAATCCCTGCGTTTTTGTGCAGACAAACTGATTTGTTAGTAGCAGCTGCAAAAACAGGAAAAATAGTAAACATCAAAAAAGGACAATTTTTGGCTCCTGATCAAATGGGAAATTTGGTTAAAAAAGTTGAAGAATGCAACAATGAACAAGTTTTGTTGACAGATAGAGGCAGCTCATTTGGTTATAACAATTTGGTAGTTGATTACAGAGGAATTCCGATTATGCAGAGATTTGGCTATCCTGTAGTTTTTGATGCTACTCATAGTGTTCAACTTCCGGGAGCTAATGGTACTTCATCAGGCGGTGATAGAACTTTTGTTCCACCTCTTGCAAAAGCAGCTATGGCAGTTGGCGCTGATGCTCTGTTCTTTGAAGTTCATCCAGATCCTGATAATGCTAAGTCAGATGGTCCGAATATGGTTCCGCTTGATAAGGCAGAGGAATTATTTAAAATTTGCAAAGAAATCTTCGAATTGGTGAGAGCGTAATGATTATCAAACAATTTATAGCAGGATTAATTGAAAATAATATGTACCTTGTTATGGATGAAAAATCACATGATGCGGTGCTTATTGACGCTCCTCAAGATATTCCTGAGCTAAAAAAGGTTGTTGATGAATTAGGCGCAAATGTTAAATATATCTTGATTACTCACGGACATTTTGATCATATTATGGGCTTAAATTCTTTGAAAAAAACATTGAATGCTCCTGCCGTAATTTGTAAAGATGATCTTGCTATTTCTGATAACGTGAATGAGTTTACAAGACTTTTCGGAGTACCAGATATTGTTCCTCCTACTTACGAAAAATTTGTAAAAGATGGAGATGTTTTGGATGTCGGAGATATGCAAATTAAAGTAATTCAAACTCCAGGTCATACAGAAGGTGGTGTTTGCTACCTAATTGGTGAAAATTTGTTTTCCGGCGATACTTTGTTTAAACAAAGTGTAGGCAGAACTGATTTGTTGGGTGGTAATTTAGAAAAAATCAGGCACAGTGTGAAAGAAGTGTTGTTTAAATTGGATGAAAATATTAAAGTTTTTCCGGGACACGGACCAATTACGACAATTGCTTACGAAAAAAAATATAATGAAATAATTTAGAAGGTAATAAAAATGAAAGAACAACTAGAAAAAATATTTGCAAATGCAACGGAAGATTTGGCAAAAGCTACTTCTATTAACGATATTGAGGAAATTCGTGGTAAATATTTAAGCCGTAAGGGTGAATTTAACGAAATTAAAAAAAATTTAAAAAACTTGTCTAATGATGATAAACGAATTGTTGGTTCTTTGGCAAACGAGATTACCAAAAAGCTTGAAGATGGTTTGAAAGCAAAACATGACGAGTTTTATAGAAAAGAATTGAACGAAAAATTGAAACAGGAAAGAATTGATGTTACTCTACCTGGAAAATATACTCAAATGGGCAGAGTTCATCCGTTGACTTCTACTACAAATGAAATTACCGCTATTTTTCAAAGCTTAGGTTTTTCAGTTGTTCCACAAGCCAATGCACCGGAAGTTGAAACAGAATATTTTAATTTTGATGCGTTGAACGTTCCGAAAGATCACCCTGCACGTGATGTTCAAGATACTTTCTATACAGAAATTGCGAAAAACGTTGTTTTGAGAAGTCAAACTTCTAATGCACAAATTCATGCAATGGAGGGTAAAAATCCGCCTATTAGAATTATTTCTCCGGGTAGAGTTTATAGAAACGAAAATATTAATGCTCGTAAGAATAACTTCTTCCACCAAATTGAAGGTTTGTATGTTGATAAAGACATTACTTTCGGTGATTTGAAAGGTGTTTTGAATGAATTTATCAGAACATATTTTGGTGCAAGCAGACCAACAAGATTTAGAAGCAGTTTCTTTCCATTCACTGAACCATCTGCAGAAGTTGATGTTCAATGTATAATGTGTGAAGGTAAAGGTTGCAGAACTTGTTCCGGCACTGGTTGGTTAGAAGTTTTGGGTTGCGGTATGGTTGATCCGAACGTCTTACGTGGTGTTGGAATTGACCCTGATATTTATACCGGATTTGCTTTCGGTATGGGTGTAGAAAGATTGGCAATGTTAAAATACGCAATCGACGATATAAGATTGTTCTTCAATGACGATGTGAGATTTTTGAAACAATTCTAATAAGAATGAGTGTATAAAAAAAGACCTCAAACGAGGTCTTTTTTTATTTGTAAATATCTTTGATGTAATAAAAATATGATCCATTTGACATACAGATTAGCCTATAATAGTTAAATTGAGTAAGTTTTTGAAAAGTTTAGGAAAGTTGTGATATAAGTAAGCACCCATCCCTACCTTCCCTCGCAAGGGAAGGAGTTATGTCTTATTTTTCATAGAAAAATTCCATTCACATCTTACTGCACAACCTTATGCAAGCCATGTGGCTTGTCGACATTTCTTCCTAATGATGTAGCGATTTCTAATGCTAAAAGTTGCGAAATAACAACTAAACAGAAAGATTTAACTATTTCACTTTCGCATTTTACATCTATATTAAATTTTGGATTAAGTTTGTCGTTTGTACAACCGAGTATTGTTAAAGGTGGGTTATAATCTTCTGAAATTTTACTCAAATTCTTGATTGCTGTGTAACTTAATTCATTTACAGAAATATGTATCATTGCCGGTTTGTTGTTCAAAATTGCAACATGTCCGTGCATAAATTCTCCCAAAATATTTGAATAAACGTTTATGTAAGAGGTTTCTTTAATTTTTAAAGATGCTTCTTTGGCGATTGCGTAAGAAATTCCGTCTGCAGTGATAACAATATTTTTATACTTAGACAAAAATTTTGCGATTTCTTTTATTTCTGGATGAAGTTTGTAAGTTGCATTAATGTATTCCGGCAATTCTTTCAAATCATTGATATAGTTTGAAATATCAATCCCTTTGTGTGCGGCGTATTTTAATACTAATAGAGTGCAACATAACATTTGAGTTGTAAGAGATTTTGTCGCCGCAATACTTTTTTCTTCTCCTGCACAACAATCTATTTTGAAATCAGATGCTTCCCAGATTGTAGACCCTTTTTTGTTTGTGATGCAAAGTGTCCTCATTCCAAATTCTTTAGCTTTTCTTAGTGCAGAATTTGTGTCAGATGTTTCACCAGATTGGGTTATAAACACATATAAAATATCATTGTCGTGTGGAACAGCAGCTTTTAGTAGAAATTCACTTGAATAAATAGCTCTGGCTTCAATTCCGGCAACATTTCCAAACAAGTCGGCAGCAAACCTTGCGCAGTGGTAAGATGAGCCACTTGCAACAAAAATAACTTTTTGAATATCTACAGGGATATCAAACAAGATATAATTATCATCGCTAATGTGCGTTTCCAGAAGATTTTTAAGCACCTCAGCCTGCTCAAAAATTTCTGTTGCCATACTTGTTGTTTTGTGTGAATTGAATAACATATTTACTCCGTTTTGAATTAAACAGTCCTCCCGAAATGGGAGGACAATATAAATTTAGCCTAAAATATTTCTCAAAATTTCGTTAACGGCTTTTGGATTAGCTCTGCCTTTAGTTTCTTTCATTACTTGACCAACGAAGAAACCTAGCAGGTTGTTTTTACCGTTTTTGTAAGCTTGAACTTCATTTGGATGAGCGTCAACAATTTTTTGAGCAATTTCTTTGATTGCACCGGTATCAGAAATTTGGCTCAAACCTCGTTTTTCAACAATTTCAGATGCTTTTGTGCCATCTTTCATCATATCAATAATAATTTGTTTCCCGATGTTGTTAGAGATTGTATTTTTTTCGATTAACGCAATTAACTCAGCCAAATTTTCAGGAGTTAATTTAGTGTCTGTAATTTCTTTCTTTTCTTCTTTTAAGTAAGCTGCGATTTCGCCCATAATAAAGTTTACTGCGATTTTTGGAGATGCACCTAATTCTAACACTTTGTCGAAGAATAAAGCTAAGCCCATTTGTTCAACGATTACTGATGCGTCGTATTCGCTCAAACCTAGTGACATATAGCGTTCACGTTTTGCTTGAGGAAGTTCTGGCATTTTGTCTTTAATTTCTTGAACCCATTCTCTTGAAATTTTTAAAGGCATTAAATCAGGTTCTGGAAAATATCTGTAATCGTGAGCATCTTCTTTGCCTCTCATAGAGCGTGTTTCTCTTGAATTGTCATCCCAAAGTCTTGTTTCTTGAACAACTTCTCCACCTTCTTCAACGATTTCGATTTGTCTGTCAATTTCATATTCAATAGCTCTTTGCAAAGCAGAAAAACTGTTTACGTTTTTGATTTCGGCACGTGTGCCAAATTCTTTAGAACCTTTAGGCATAATAGAAATGTTTGCATCGCATCTCATTGAACCTTCTTCTAAGTTGCCATCGCAAACGCCGATGTAACGAACAATGTTTCGTAATTCTTCCATGTAGTTTCTTGCTTCTTCAGAAGATCTCATATCCGGTTCAGAAACGATTTCCAATAACGGAGTTCCGGCTCTGTTCAAGTCAACTAGTGAGTATGAAGAACCAGCAAGCCCGTCAGCTCCTGCGTGAACAAGTTTTCCGGCATCTTCTTCAAGGTGCGCACGAGTGATACCAATTCTTTTGCCCTTGATATCTAAATAACCATTTACACAAATTGGTTCATCGTATTGAGAAATTTGATAACCTTTTGGAAGGTCAGGATAAAAATATTGTTTTCTGTCAAATTTACATCTTTCTGGAATTTCGCAGTTTAATGCCAAACCGGTCAAAATCCCCATATTTACACATTCTTTGTTAAGAACCGGCAAAACACCAGGCATACCCAGTGTAATAGGGCTAGTTTCTGAGTTTGGTTCTTTACCAAATTCGCAACCGTCAGGTGCGAAAATTTTTGATTTAGTTTTCAACTGAGCATGAACTTCCAAACCAATTACGACTTCATATTTATCTCTTAAATCTTCCATTTTGATCTCCTTATTTCTCATTTTATTTTATCACAAACATATCCATCAAATCAATTAGTTTTCGGTGCATTTTTATGTTGTGAACTCTTATGTAATCAACGTTTCTTTCTATTGCAAGTGCGTTAATAGCCGTTGTGTATATGTCTTTAGCTAAATTATCAGCATTTGGCATATCCAGCAAGCTTTTTCGAGAAATTCCGAGCATAATCGGACAATTCAGAGATTGAAATTCTTCTATTCTTTTAATGATTTCAAAATTATCCTCTTTGGTTTTGCCAAAACCAATTCCAGGATCAATGATAATGTTTTTGATATTTTTTGAGTGCGCAAAATCAATTTTCTTTTTGAGGTTTAAGAAAATATCTTCAATTAAATTGTTGTAATGAGGCGAATTTTGCATTGTTTCCGGAGTTCCTTGTGAGTGTTGGATAATAATTGGGATGTTATGTTTTGCGATTACATCAACCATTTTTTCGTCATAATCAAATCCTGAAACATCATTTATGATGTTTGCTCCTGCATTTATACATTCTTCTGCAACAATTGCACTACGGGTATCAATGCTGATTGTGGTTTTGTTTTTTGCAAAATCAATTATTGGTAAAAGTTTTTCTAACTGTTCTTTTGGTGAAACTGGAGATGAATATGGTTTGGTTGATTCTGCTCCAATGTCAATAATATCAGCCCCATCAGAAATCAATTCTAAAAGATGTTCTTTGGCTTTTTCAAAATCGTTATACATTCCTCCATCTGAAAATGAATTTGTTGTTAAGTTTAAAATTCCGACAAGTTTTGTCCCCCTCCTCGAAATCATAGATTTCGGTTCTCCCGCAAGGGGTGGACATGAATTTTCAAGTTTTTTACCTAATTCTTTTAACCCAAATGGTTGAAATTTTAGTTTTTCTGCAATTTTTTTAATCTGAGAAACACTTCCGCCTAAAATACAATTTGAATTTTCGATTTTTCCGGTAATAACCTCTCTATGTGTTGCGCAATCACAACCTACAGAAAGAGCGGTTTGTTTCAAAATATTTGCCATTGCAGGGGTTAAAGAATATATTTTGATATTCTTGTATTCAAATTTTTCTTTAGCTTTGTGCGAGTATGATTTGTCAAAACCAATGGCATTAATTTCTTTTTCAATATCCGTATCTTTAATTTCTCTCAAAATAAAATCGTGCATAGCATAAGCTTAGCACGACTTTGTGTATTTAACAATATTGATTAATTTTTATGTAAAATGTTTTCGTCGATTGCATCGGTTGCAACTTTACTGATATCAGAAAGCCCAGAAATCAATGTTACGAAACCAAAGCCGTAACCCAAAAATCCTGCACCGAATTTATACAATTTGCTATTAACAAGAGGTTTAAGAACTTTCATTCCTTTTACTTTTGTTCCCCAGTTAAGCACTGCATCTTTAGCCCATTTTGCGTTTTCAACAACTTTTGCCCACAAACCGGTTGTTTGTTTGGTAACAGCTGTAGTTGTTTTGGCAACTCCTGCAACACCTTTCATTCCTTTAGAAACTTTTGATGCAGAAGCAAACATGTCAAAACCTGACTTGGCTGCAATTGCGCCACCACCTGCAACTATTTTCTTTTCAGCGTCTTTATCTCGGTTGCGAGCTTGTGGTGCCGGATTTGATGTAAATGAAATTCTTTCGTTTAAAGAGATTGTCATTATTCTTCAGATCCTTTTTCGCTTTGTTCTTTGATAGCAGTAACGCCAGATGCAATACCTCCTGATGCAGCAGTTGTATTTACGGCAGCTTTTTCATAAGTTTCAGCCTTTACGCTTTTGATTTTGCCTTTTACGTAATTAACTCCGGCTTTAATTTTGTTATAAACAAATGAAATTCCGTTACCTATTGCTTTGAAGAATTTTACAATAGGTTTGCCAAATTTTGTTTGTGCAAATTTATCAAGTTTAGCTTTTGGAGTTGTGTAAGCTTTTGATTTTACGAAATCTGCTTTTACGTTTTTGGCAGTTTTGGAAATAAATTCTGTTGTTGCTTTTGCTTGTTCTTTCAAACCTTGCATAGCTTTAGTTTGACCTAATTTTTTGAATGCTTTTATTGATTGTTTAGCACCCCATCCGGTAGCCATTCCACCTAACAAACCTGTTGTTACAATTGCTCCGCCGGCAATTACTTTTTTAGCAGTTTTGGGTAGGTGCAAATCTTTGTTTTCTGCTAATTCGAGAAAATCATCTTGTTGTTCTTCAATTTCTCGTCTTGCAGTTTGATAATTCTTTTCTTCAAGTTCTTCAGGACTTAATCTTCTATCCTTGTTACGACCAAAAGTAGTGCTGTTGTTTGAGATTTTAGGTTGTATTGTTAACATATTTTTCTCCAATATCTTTTTTTACAATACATAATGGATGTGAATAATTTTTCTTGCTATTCTGTTAAAAATTTGTTACAAAATATTCGCCAAGATACTTCGTTATTATTGCACATTGATACTTATTTGTAAACAAATTTACTCCCTTGATATGAATTTCTTTTAATAAATTCTCTATCTATTTTGTTTAAACAATCAAATTTCTTAGAAAGCCATAGTGGCGCAATGAGTTCCGAACTCAAACCATTGCCTGCAAGGCGATGAATTGTCGTGGTTTTAGGTAAATATTCTAAAAAATCGCAAACTGTTTGAACATATTCATCTTCATCCATAAAACTAATTCCGCCATCATTATAGATTTTTGCAAGTTTTGTTCCTTTTAAAGCGCATAACATGTGGATTTTAACCCCATCAACTCCGAGTTGAGCTAATTTTTGTGCCGTTTGCATAATTTCATCGTGTGTTTCCCACAAACCAAAAATTACGTGTACACAAACATTTATGCCAGCATTTTTTGTTTTTTCATAAGCTCTTAAGAAACAATCGAAATCGTGACCACGATTGATTTTTTCTAATGTTTTGTTGTGGATTGATTGTAAACCGTATTCTATCCATGTGTAATAATCGTCTTTGTATGATGAAATCAGTTTTATTTTTTCATTATCAACACAATCAGGGCGAGTGCCAATTGAAATTCCGACAATATCCGGATGGTTAAGTGCAGAATTGTAAATTTTTTCAAGCTCATTAACCGGCTTATAGGTGTTGGAATACGCTTGAAAATATGACATGAACTTTTGTGCTTTAAAGCGATTTTTCAAAGTTTCTGCGCCTACTTTAACCTGTTCTTCTATAGGTAAAAGTTTGGAATGGGCTTGCGAAAAACTCCCGCCTTCGTCGCAAAAAATACATCCGCCGGTAGAAATTGCACCATCTCTATTCGGACATGAAAAACCGGCATCAAGTGTTATTTTATAAACCTTGACACCGAATTTGTTTTTTAAATGTGCGCTATATTGGTTGTAGCGTTTGTCTGTGTCGTTGAACAAGTTTGTATCCCTTCTTCGAAATCCATAAAATGTAAAATCAAAAATTATAATGTTAATTTTTGGATTTCGACCCTCCTGCTAGTGGAGAACTTGAAGTTTCAATGTTATTTGTTTTCGTCTTCATCATAGATTGGGTAAACATAATGTTCGCCACAGTTTGGACATACAACTTCTTGTTGTTTGCCATCTTCGACTTTAGCTACTTCAAACAAAGTTTTGCAACCTGATTGTACACATCTGATAGCCCAGCTTGGTCTTATTAATCTTGCCATAATTCGTTCCTCTTTTTCTCTAATACAAAAATATCTTATCATTTTAAACCCTTGAATGCAAGTCGTTAAGATTATAGCAAAGAGTAGTAAAAATATTTATCTTTTGCTTTAAAGTGCTTTATGTGAAAGGGAAAATTATGAAAAAATCTTTAATATTTTTATCTGTATTGGTTGTTGCTATGATTGCATTTTTTGATGCAAAAGATAGGTTTGCGGAACTTGATAGTGTTGCTGCAAATACTCCATCTCAGGTTGAGATGAAGCAAATGATTAACAAAAATGGAGAACAGACAAAAAATAGTGTTCCTGATTTCAAAAATACACAACAACAAAATAGTGAAAGTATTCAGGATAAAATGAATAAAGGGCGTCTAGACAATCAAAATCAACTTAATAATATCGACAAAAGACGAGATACAATAAACAATAAGCAGTAAGTGGTAAAACCTAATCTCGCCCCAATGGTGAGAGAAGAAATTTCTTAGCGAATAAGATGAGCTTAGTAATTTCAGAGAGGGGTTAATACTACATTTATTTTATATCCCAAAAATCATGTCCCCATAAAAAGGTTCGGTGTTTTTATCATCTTTTTTAGGTTTTTCTGGAATTGTTCTTTCAAATCTTAATGCTCCACCGTTGTTTTCATCAACTTTTGTGTCTATTGGTCTGATTGCTTTTGGAAAAAATCTTAGTATAATATTTTGAGTTGCAGATGGTGTAACAACGGTTTGTGAATACAATTTAATTTTTTCTAATTCTTCGTTAGCTTGTGCGTAGCTTTTTGCTGTAAAAATATTGTCATTTGCGCCGATTTTGGTAGAATAATTATTGCTCCACATTACAAGATCGTTTACAGTATCAAGCAGGACAACTGATGTTTCCAATCTATATGGGTAAGAAATATCAAAAACAGATGAAATATTTAGAATTTCCCACACACTGCGTTTTATTGAGTTTTTGTTTGTAACTGCTGAACTGGAAACGATTAAAACAGATTTGCAATTAAAACTGTTTCCAACTTTTTTTATTGCTGCATAATCCAATTTGTTGGTTGTTTGGTATTTATTCAAAAGGTTTGTAGTTATTTGTTTTAAGTCGGAATTTTGATTTAATTTTGTTCTAATTTCGTATAAATCTGGGGATTTAACTTTTCCATCAGAAGAATTAAAGTCTTTGATAATGTCATTTGCAACGATTTCAGAAACTTCTTCAAAACCGTAATAATTTTCTTTGGTGTTGAAAATATCAGCTGGTAATACAAGCACATCAAAAGTAATTGCTTGCGCAAAAGAAGTTAGTAAAGCTAAAATTAATAAAATTTTTGCAAATGTTTTCATAATTGAATTATAGCATAAAAAAATAGCTCCTTCCCTTTTGTGACGGAAGAAGGGGATGGGGCTAGTGAAGGTTTAGTATGCCTTTTTACTTAAATTTTCAACAATTTCATATAATCGTATGATAACAATTTTTGAAAAATAACATAAAATTCAGGTATGAAATATGAAGAAATGATTAAATTGGCAGCAAAAGCCTCAGAAAATGCTTATGTTCCATATTCAAAATTCCCTGTAGGAGCTTGCGTATTAGCAGAAAGTGGAAATGTTTATACTGGGTGTAATTTTGAAAACTCAAGTTATGGTATGACAATTTGTGGCGAACGTAATGCGATTGGTACTGCAATTGCAGCAGGTGAGAGAAAAATTCGTGCAGTTGCGATATATTCTCCAAAAATGAAATATTGTGTGCCGTGTGGTGCTTGTAGGCAAGTAATGAGTGAATTTGTTTCATCTGATGGTTTGGATATTATTCTTGAAACAGATGATGGAATTGTTGTAAAAACATTACAGGAAATGTTGCCGGATAGTTTTGTATTATAGAATATGTATTTGTTTGAACTAATAACCAAATATATAAAAGGTAAAAAATATAAAAAAGCTCTTGACTTTGATCCGTTTGAAACAGGTGAGCAAGATGCGGAATTTGATTCTGAAAATTGTGAACATGTGTTTCTCCCAATAGACAGTACAGAAGAAACGCTGGCATGTTCAAAATGCGGGCTTGTTGTGAAACGTGAAGATTTAAAGGATGTGAATATTTTCAAAAGAAGTTAAAATTTGACTGGATAATCTTTAGAAATTTTCCAACTGTCGTATTGAATTAGTTTTGCGCAGAAAGCGTGATTTTGCGCACAACTAAAAGAATGCCCGTCAATTAATTGTTCACGAGTACCATTCCAGTAATTTGAATATGGCTCAAATGTTGGTTTTAAAGAGTATTTTAAACTCATATTTAATACTATAGTTAAATTATAACCGTTATAGTTAAAAAGTTAAGATTTTAGTTAAAACCTATTATATAATCAGAAAATGAATACAAAACAACAAATTAAGCATTTACTGGTTATGAACGATATGACAATGACAGAGCTATGCAAAAGAATGTCAGAGAAGTTAGGTAAACCGTATTCTATTTATAATATCTCAGGAAAATTAAACCGAGATACGATAAAATATAGCGAAGTCAAAATGCTTTATGATATTTTGGGCTATGAACTGGTTTTAAGGAAAAAATAGATGTTATTATCTCTTACTCAACATCATTTGAGATAATGTGTTTTTTGCGGCTTGGAGTTGTGCATCATTGTTGTTTTTTACGTCTTGAATACTTAAAACCACTTTTATATCAGGGGTAATTCCTTTTTTATTGATATCAGTGCCTTTAGGGGTTAAGTATTTTGCAACAGTTAAATTTATGCCTGTTTCATTTGGCATTGGGATAATTTTTTGAACCATTCCTTTGCCGTAAGTTTTTGTTCCCAAAAGTTTTGCTTTATTATAATCTTTTAATGCTCCGGACAAAATTTCACTTGCGCTTGCAGAATTGCCGTCAACAAGTACAACGGTTGGTTTCTTTACGCCAAACTCAGTATCCTGTGCGTTGATATCATATTTGTAACCGTTTCTGCCTACGATACTAACAATATTTCCTTTAGGAATAAAAAGATTTGCGATAAACACGGCATTTGGTAACAATCCGCCTGTATTTCCTCTCAAATCAAGAATCAAGCCTTGTGTGTTTTTGGTTTTTTCTAACGCTTCTAAAAATTCGTTTGGAGTTGTTGAGCCAATAAAACTTGTTATTTGAATATAACCAATATTTTTGTCTAAAACAGAACTTTTTACGGTTTTTATTTTTATTTCTTTACGCATAACTCTTTTAGAAAGCTTGTCGTTATTTCTTAGAATTGTTATGTTGACAAAGCTATTTTCAGGTCCTCTAACAAGATTTGCAACTTCTGAAAGCGATAACCCGTTTACGTTTTTACCATCTATTGATAGAATTATGTCTTTTGGTAAAAGGTTTGCAAACTGTGCCGGAGTGCCTTCCATAACGTTTTCAATACGAATTTTTCCTGCAACAGATGCAATATTTACGCCAATTCCAGTAATTTTTGAATTAATAGAATTATTTTGTTCAAGATATTCTTGTTTTGACATGTATCTTGAATATGGATCATTCAAACTTGCTAGCATTGTATCAATGGCAACTTTAGCATCTTCATCGGTTTTTATTTGCCCGTGATAATGCTCTTTCCATCTGCCCCACGCTTGATTGTTAAGTTCTGCATCGTAATAATTATCACGAATAAGTTTCCAACAATTGTCAAAAAGTTTTTGGGATGAAATTTGGTCATGATCTACCATTTCCGGCATTTCTGAAACTTCAAAATTATCCAGACTTAAAAAGATTCTGTTTAGTGCGAACAAAGTCGCAACTAACAATAAAAATATTACGATTTGAGTTTTTTTCATACCAATATTTAACAACAAGGGTTTTTTATAATCAATATGCTTTTTAAGTAGGTTAAGCAGGGAAGAAAAAGGCACAAATAAGTTTTATTGAACAATTAGCACCCACCTTACTCCTCCCTCCAGAGGAAGGAAACTTTTTATCCCCTGCCTTTGCGAGGGAAGTGGTAGGGATGGTGCTATTTTGTCGATTGTGGAATAATAAGTTTACAAATCCTCAAAACCTGGTGATGTTGATGGTAAGTTTTTATATCCTTCGTTAGACATTACGGTTTTCTTGATGTATCGATTTGAATAACCGCCACGTTCAAACAATTTTTTCAATTGGTTTTCTCTCACAACCAATGGATGCAATTCGTCATTACTTTCAGGATAAAGTTTTGAAATTTCATACCAAACAGAAGCTTCCATTGTCCACGCATAAGTTTCTTCGGCTAAAGAGTTGTACTCATCTTGATGAAGTGCTTCGTGGGACAAAAGAGCTGCTAATGCTCCTGGAGGTGCGTCTTTGTGGCGTGGGTTTATATAAATAAATAATTGCTTGTTCTTTTTCCATCCGAGCGCATCAAAATTTGCGTAATCAGGGTTGATTGTTCCTAAATCTCTAAATTCGATTTTTACTGCTCGACCAGACAAATTGTTACCTAAAATTGCGTTACGAGAAAATTCTCCGTTTGTACCTTTTAGCATATCAAGTGCAACGTACAAAACTTCATCTTTCCCAACTTCTTTGTACATTGGAGTAATTTGTTTAACATAGTTGTAAGTATATTTTGCAGGATACGTTTTTGGCATTTCTAAAAGTGATGGATCTTGTTTTTTTGCTGCAAATACCGGTAACTGTATAATTGTAATCAGTGTTGTTATAAATAAAATCTTTTTCAAATAATTCTTATTCACGAATACTCTCTCCCATAATAAAAAACTACATCTGTAGTAATATTATAATTCTTTTAATTCCAACGTCAAATTTTATTTTATTTTTCGATTTAATGCTGCCAATTCTTTGTATTTAAGTTTATATTCTGTGTTTTCAGAAATACTTTCTGCCTCTTTTATATAATCAAGTGCAGTTTTAAAATCTTCTTTTGCTTTGTAAATATCGCTCATTTTTGCGTAATACTCTGCATTGTTTACGTCAAACATAATCGCACGTTTCATACATTCGATAGCTTCATCATAATCCTTTTCGGCAAAACGAACCATTGCGAGGTAAAAATACCCGCCGGAATAGTTCATGTCAAGTGAAATAGCTTTTTGCGCATAGTCTTTTGTTGAGGTTAAATCATTTTTTGCAAAAGCTGCTTTGGCACCTGTAGTGTAAGCAGTGATATAGTTTTCATTTTGTGCTAAAACTTTTTCAACCAAATTTAGAGCATCATCGTATTTCTTTTCTGCAATATAGATTTCAGCAAGCTGGCATTGGTAATTAAGACTATCACTGTTTCGTTCAATAACTTTTTTAATTGTTTTTTCTGCCTTTTCAAACATTGAAAGTTCTCTGTAAACAGTTGCTAATGAAATAAGAGTGAAATTATCATTATTACCGTTTTTGAGGTTCGTTTCAAGTTCTCGTTGCGCTCCTAAAAAGTCTTTATATTCAAGTTTTAATAAAGCATTCAAAACATGTGCAAGCCCATATTCTGCATCGTGTTCAAGTATATAATCAACTTCTTTTTGTGCTTTTTCGTAATTTTTTTGTTCAAAGTACAAATATGCTAGAGAGTATCTGTAGCCCAAATTGTCAGGTGACATGCAAATAGCTTGAACGTAGGACTGTGCAGCTTCTTTAATCCATCCGTTATAAAAATATGCGTTGCCAAGATTGTATAAATATCTATGATTTTTCTTGTTCAAATTTGATGCTTTTGAGAAATATTTTATTGCATCAATGAATTTTAAATCCTCTAATGCGAACAATCCCAGATAATTTAGAACTTCCGGATTTTCGGTTGTTTTTGAGAAAGAATTAAAGATTTGTTTTGATTTTTCAAAATCGCTTTCATCAAAATAAATTTTTCCCAAAAGGACTAACGCATCATTGTTTTCAGGGTTTTTGTTTAAAGCTTTTTCAAGTTCGCTTTTTGCTATACTAAATTCACCATTATCATAATAAGCTTTTGCGATTTCAAATAAAACTCTATCATTTGTCAATTCTGAATTTTCAATAGTTTCAATTTTTTTGAAATCATTTGTTTTGGCTGCTGATTTTATTAGTTCTATTAAATTTTCGGTTGTTTGTTGAAGATTAAAAATCTTTTCTGCAGTTTTGTATGCAAGTTCTTTTTCATCTGAAAAAATATAAATTTTTTGCATAATTTTTAAAGCTTCAATATGGTTTTTGTTTTTTTGTAAAACTTTTTCTAAATAATGCGTAGCACGAGGAAAATTCCTAAGCAAGAAATAAAGTTCTCCGAGTTGAAAAAGAATTTCTGAGTTATCGTTTTCAAGCTCAAGAGCTTTATAAAGCATTTCGATAGCCTGCTTGTAGCACTTTTGAGATTTCAAATCGAATGCTTGCTTGATATATTCCAATGTTTCTTGCATTTATGCTCCGTTATTTCTTCTTATTGTTATTATGTTTTTTGTGTTTGTGTTTTTTATGTTTTGTTGTTTGAGGTTGATTGTTGTTAATTAATACCAAAACTTCATCTTCTCCAGCCATTTTAAGGTTGTTTCTTGCAATACCTTCAAGGCTTTGGGTAGATGAAAACAATTTGATATCCTGTTTAAGTTCTTGGTTTTGGTTCTCCGCACTATCTCTGATTTTTGTTAAAGTTGAAATCTTAGCTCTATAAGAAATAGTTTTAGAGATATTTAATATTGCTCCAAACCCAATTTGGATAAGGCAAAACAACAGCACAAGTGTTAAAAACGAATAATAAAAACCCGTTTTGTTCTTCTGTTTAATAGGAGTTTGAACTTCTTCTTGTTGTGTATTGTTTGAATTATCCTCAGCCATAAAACCTCACAACAAAATTATAAACAAAATAAACTATTAAAACAATAATGTTTGTATAAATTTACAATTTGAAAGTTGCTTGAAAATTTAATTGTGTTTTAGTTGCACCACTATCTACGTAATATGTTTGCTTTGCTCCTGCTTCCAATAAAAGTTTGTCTGTATCTTTTTTGCCGAACGGATTAAATGAAAATATAAGTTCTGAAGATCTGCGATTTCTTGTTACATCTGCTTTCAGGTTGTTTTTAAGTGAAATATAGTTGTTTAATTTAAATTCAGGTGTAATTGATATTGTGTTGTAATCTTGTGCATAAGTTGTGTTTAGCGATTTTTTTACAGATGAACTTATGGCAAATCTGCTTTTTTCATATTTTGTAAAAAGCCCTGTTTCTGTTTCAAGCATTGCAATGTTGTCAACTTCATTGCCATAAATTGCGCCAAGAGTAAAATCCCCAATTTTGTCTGTTGCTTTGATTGAATTTGGTGCAATATGATATTCGTCATCTGCGTAGCGTAAGAGTGCTTTTGAGGAGTTTTTGTCAGATAGATTTAAGCCTTTTGATGCGGAAATTTTTTGTGGATTTTTTAAGTTTAAAACAAAATTGTTGTTACCATCTTTTAGGTATATTGAATTTGAATCCTCGACATATTGTGCATAACCTTTCAAAACAGTTGCGCCGAGCGCTATATTATTATCTGAATTATCGGAAGTTTCAGTTTCATCAGTTTCTTGTTTCATGTTTAGGATAACTTCATCTTCAGAGATTTCGTTGGAAGATGTTTGGGTGTCATTTACATAAGTTTCTTCTGTTGCATCAGTGTCTTCTGAGGATGTTGTTGTGTTGTCATCAGGTATTGAATAAATGAAGATATTTGGCAATGCCTCTTGCGTGCCGGATGACCCTGTTGCTGGTATCATCTTTTTGTTTGCACAACTTGAGGGTAACTGAAAAACCATTAGCAATAATAATATTAACAAAGCCTTCTTCATAAGTTATATTCTAAAGGGTAATTAAAGATTAGTCAAATTATTTTTCTTTATCTAAATTCGCTAGAGCGTATTCGCAACATTGTCTGACTAAACTGTTAAGAGAAACTCCTTTATTTTGAGCAACTTCATATAATTTTTCCACTAAATTAAGAGGAAGTCTGAATGTTTTATTAACCATTTCTTCTTTTTCAACTTTAAACATAAGTTAAATATAATACATATTGCACTCTTTTTTCTATATTATATTTTTATATATAAATATAAGTGTAATATGCACTTGAAATGTAAGTGCAAATATGTTATAGTGAGAACACTGTAAGAAAGGAGATTTTATGAGGAAGTTATTTGGATTTACGTTAGCTGAAGTATTGATTACACTAGGTATAATTGGAATTGTTGCCGCATTAACAATGCCTATGCTAATTGCAGAATATCGCAATAAGGCTTATGTTACTCAGTTGCATAAAACTTGTAACGAATTACAGCAGGGTTTTAGAATGTTATTAGCAGATGAGAATACTTCTGATTTAGTAGATGCAGGGTTGACAAATTCTACAAATATGAAAAATTTTTTAAAGACGTATTTTAAATTAGTTGATACTTGTGACAATGGCGTAAATGCTCCTTGTTTTGCAGATGATTATAAAAATATAAATGGGGTTTTATTTACTCCGGTAAATAAAAATACTTGGGGTGGTGGAGCTTGTGGAATTACTTCAAGTGGTGCTAGTTTCTGCTTGGATGTTCCTGTTTGGAATAGTTCCACTTATGCAGATATAACAACAACTTCAGGAAATGTTTTTATTGATGTTAATGGTTTAAAAGGTCCAAATAAAATTGGAAGAGATGCGTTTTATCTAGTTTTATTTTCTGATGGAGTTTTAGACACAGGTAAAGCAACTCCGGCTTGTCGCAAATATGGGATTTGTCAAGGTGGTTCAATTAATGCAGCTAGAACTCAAGGAAACCCTTGTGAAGCAAGTGCTGGATGGACAGACTATGCTTGTTTTGGAAAAATTCTTAATGCAAATTGGCAAATGGAATATTAATTTTAAAATCTTTTGTATAACTTGAAAATAAATTTTGCGCGTGGTATTTTTATAATTACGAAATTATAAATAGAATCGAGGAAAATTTATGACAGAAGTTAGAGTAAGAATTGCTCCGTCACCAAGCGGAAACTTACATGTTGGTACTGCAAGAACAGCATTGTTCAATTACTTGTTTGCTAAAAAAAATAACGGTAAATTTGTTTTAAGAATTGAAGATACTGATGCAGAGCGTACTAAACAAGAATACATTGATAATATTTTTGATAGCTTAAAAGCTTTGGGGTTAAATTGGGACGAAGGTCCTGATGTTGGCGGTCCTTATGGCCCTTATACTCAATCTCAAAGATTTGATATTTATCCAAAATATGTTCAAGAATTGTTAGATAAAGGTTTTGCTTACGAATGTTTCTGTACACCGGAAGAACTTGAACAAGAGAAAGAAGAAGCTTCTAAAAATAAAAAACCTTACGTTTATACAAAAAAATGTTTGAATTTGACTGAAGAAGAAAAAGAAAAACTTAGAGCAGAAGGTAGAAAACCTGCAATCAGATTTAATATTGCAAAAGCTCAAAAAGCCTTTCATGATACTTCTATGTTGACTTTTGATGATATGGTTAAAGGTGAACTTCATGTTGATACAAACTTGCTTGGTGATTTCGTTATTATGAAATCAAACGGAACTCCAACTTACAACTTCGCCGTTGTAATTGATGATATGTTGATGAAAATTTCTCACGTAATAAGAGGGGAAGACCATATTTCAAATACTTTCAAACAAATTTTGATTTTTGAAGTTTTGGGCGCAGAAGTTCCAAAATTCGGTCATTTAGGAATGATTTTAGCTCCTGATAGAAGTAAACTTTCAAAACGTCACGGTGCAACTGCCGTTTCTGAATTTGTTGAAAAAGGTTATTTGACTGATGCTTTGATTAACTTTGTTGCCCTATTGGGATGGTCACCTTCTGACGGTCAAGAAATTAAGACTGTTGATGAAATCGCTCAAGATTTTAGAATACACGAAATTTCCTCATCAAACTCAATTTTTGAATATGATAAGTTGAATTGGATGAACAGTCATTATATTAAAATGCTTTCAATTCCGGAATTGAAGGAAAAATTGAAACCATTCTTGACAAAATATGATTTGAATGAATTAACAGATGCTCAATATACCCGTATGGTGGAAGTTACTTATGAACCATTAACATTGTTGTCAGATATTACTGATGCTGTTCCATATTTCTTTGGAGAAGATGTTGTTATGGAAGACAAAGCTAAAGAAACTCTTGAAACAGAAGTTTCGCAAGATGTCTTGAAAACATTTATGGAACAAGCAAAAGATTGGGAATGGACAGAAGAAAACTTGCACGAAAAGTTGGAAGCTTTCAGAGCTTATTACAAAGAAAAAGGTGTTAAACCAAAAGTTACAATGTGGGCAATCAGAGCTGCAGTTACAGGTAGAACCTGTGGAGCAGATATGACTGCAATCCTTGCAATTATTGGCAAGGAAAAAACATTCCACAGAGTAAAAGCAGCAATGAAACAAACTGTTTAGTAAAAATAAAAATAAATTGCAAAAAGAGTAGATTTTTTTAATCTACTCTTTTTTAATGATATTTACAATTGTAAATATACGTAATATAATTTATTTGGGTAGTTCCTGGAAACCTCCACGATACACACTGTTAACGAAGAAAACGGTCGAAGGAGGTGGTAAATATGAGCTTAGGTTTTGTTAAACTTTTTGAATTTGTTTTTGAAAAGTACAAAAACAAAATTCCAGTACTTGAGATACTGGAATTTTACCTAAAATCATAGGGAACGAAGAAAGACTTTGAGAACTCAGACCTCTCAAGGTCTTTTCCCTATATTTATATTATAACATATTTTTTGTGTTTTTCAAGTGGGTTGAAATTTTTCGTGTTACAATTCTTCTATGGAAGAATTTACACATTATACAGTTATGAAAAATGAGGCCGTTGATGCGTTGGAATGTCAAGACGGCAAGATTTATGTTGATTGCACACTTGGCGGAGGTGGTCATAGCGGATTGATTTTAAGTCGTATTCAGCCAAGCGGAAGATTGATTGCGTTTGATGTGGATGAAGATGCTATTAAGGCTTCGTCTGAAAGATTGAAAGATTACAAAAATTTAACAATTGTAAAAAATTCCTACACAAATATTAAGGAAGTTTTACATTCTTTGGGTATCGAAAAAATTACCGGTGGGGTACTTTTCGATCTTGGCGCATCTTATCATCAATTTCATAAAGGAGAAAGAGGTTTTTCTTTTTCAAAAGAAGCTCCTCTTGATATGAGGTTTAATCAGGATGCTGATTTTTCGGCGTATGATGTTGTAAATACATATTCAGAGAATGATTTGGTTAGAATTTTTTCTGAATATGGAGAAGAAAGATTTTCAAAAAGAATTGCAAAAAAAATAGTTGAACAAAGAAAGCTTAAAAAGCTTGAAACGACAATAGAATTAGCCGATTTGATAGTAAATTGTACTCCGCATATAAAATCGTCAATACACCCGGCTACTCGAGTTTTTCAGGCTATTAGAATAGAAGTTAATCAAGAGTTAACAAATGTAAAAAATACTCTGAATGATGTGTTGGATTTATTAGATTTTGGTGCTATAATAAGTGTAATAAGTTTTCACTCTCTGGAGGATAGATTGGTGAAACACTTATTCAAATATCACTCGCAGAAATGTCACTGTGATAAGTCGCAAATGATTTGTCATTGCCCACCTCCGATATTGGAGTTGGTAAACAAAAAACCGATAGTAGCGAGTGAACAGGAGATACGGGAAAATCCACCATCGAGAAGTGCCAAACTCAGAATAGCTAGATGTATAAGGCACTAGAACGACAAAAGGTTAGAGAAGATAGTATTGGGGTATGCAAGTTGAATACAGCTAGAGTAAGAACAGAAGAATTTGAACAAGTTAGTTATTCACAAAGAGGTTATGTAAGTAATCCGGTAAGAGAAGAAAATCAAGTTATCGAAGGGTATTTTCAAAAGGAGATATCACAGAAGGCTATGGCGATAAGAAAAGTAAATAAAACATTATGTGGATTATTAGGAATAGCAGTGCTTGTTGCATTTGTTAGTTATTACTTTGCAATGTCAAATGAATTGGCATTGAACAAATTGAGCCGCCAAATTACTACTCTTAATGATGAAAACGCAGAATTGCAAAATCATTTGGATAGATTGAAATCTTTTAACAATGTTGATAGCAAAATGATGCAGTACAATATGTTACAAAAAGCTGCTAAAGTTATTGAAGTTCAAGCTGTTCATTCTGCAACTCCTGTTGTTGCAAAACCAGAAAAAACAGCATCTTTTAATTGGGCAATCGGTTATTAATGTATGATTGATATAGTTTTGTATTGTGCCTTTTTTATTGGCTTTGTGATTATGGCAACTATTTTTTTGGTTTCAACGAAAGCTAGTGCTAAGATAATAAAACAGTATGGAAAGCCTATAGCTTATTTTGCAACTCAAAAGTGTTGGAATACAGTTCCAATTCGTGGAACTTCTGTTAGGATGTATATTTATCCTGATTTTATAATTGTTTCTGACAATGGAAAAGATTATTTTTTGGATAAATCATTTAAAGATTTTAAGTTGTATGGAAGTATTCTAATAAAAATATTTGAAGTAAAAGTCAGTAAAATAAAGACAATCCAAATCAATGTAACTTGGAAACAATACGGGATGTTGAAGGATTTTTTCGGGGTTGAAGATTAGAATATTTTTCCGAATTTATCTATATTATTTTTTAGATTTTCATTATCAATGTCATTGTAATTTAGAACATCAAACTGATATGGAGTTGGAAGTTCGTCTAACTCAGATGCAATGTGTCTAAGAAGTTTATCGTCAATACTTCCAAACAATGCAAGGTCAATATCAGATGAAGGTTTATAATTTCCTTTTGCTCGTGAACCAAATATTTTAACTTCTTTTATTTGTTGGTAATTAGAAAGTAATTTTTTTATTATTTCAATAGTTTTTTCTGATAAACCAAAATTATTCATTAATTGAGTTTCCTTCTTTTTGAATACAATCTATTGTTTCAGAAAGATTTGAAAGAGCTTGTTTATAATTCTCAAAACGTTGAACCCAGCGAGTTTCCATGACATTTGCTCCTTTTATTTGATTATAATATTAAAACAAGAAAATAAAAAATGTTTAACTAAAGTATGAACTTTCCCATACTAAAGTATGAACTTTTGTAAAATTTATTAAAGTTTTTTCCATGGTGTGCCGTAAGTATAAATGAAGGCATGTATGTAAGGAAAATTTCATGAAAAGAGAAGAAAATAATAATGGTGTTTCACTGTTTTCACAGTCTGATTATTTGGTAGGTCAAGACCCCATTGAAGAAATTTTTGCACTTAACTTAGGTGATTTTATAGCTGAAAATCTTATTTCTGAGGATTTGGCTAGAAAAATCGGTAATAACGTAAAAGATAAAAAAGCGGGTTTGATTAACCAATTGAAAGAATTGATTTCTATTTATTCTTTGCAAAATACTCTTTGTGTGTTGAGTTTTGACAAATCCGAAGAACACGCTATTTATACATCAATTGCACAATCTATAAGACAGATGTTGGAGCTTAAGGCATGCCATATTTATCTTGATAAAAATAATGAATTAGAACTTGTTGGAACTACTTCTAAAGTTACTAAAAAATATGCAGAAGATGAAACAACACCGATTGGAAAATCTTTTGTTTCAGGCGAAACTATAGAGGAAGATGTTACAGTTGTTCCTATGCACTGTAATATTAAATCTACAGGTGTTATTGTATTGGAAAACGATACTCCTATTAATAAAGAATATGTTGAGTTGGTTGAAAGTATTGCGGTGCTTTTCGCAACATCAATGACTTTGCAATCTCAAATTGATGATGCAAACAGGATTATTGATGATGAACATTCTACGGTATCAGATTTACAACATATTAGAGCTGAATTGACCGCATTAATTGGTGATTTGTGCGATTATCAACAAAGTTTTGTTGAACATTTGGCTTATGCAGTTGATACAAAGGGTCAATATAAAGTTTCGCATTCAAAAAATACTGCCAAATTAGCTCGTAAGATTTGTAAACAGTTAGGTTTGAATGAAAAAACTACTGATTTGATATATTATGCAGGTTTGTTGCAGAATATCGGTAAAATTGCAGTTCCTGAAAAATTGTTTGCGGCAAATGGAAAACTTTCTCCTGAAGAATTGAAATCAATTCAAGAGCATGCAGATTTTGGTGTTCATTTGTTGATGAATATTAACTTCTTATCAGAAGTTGTTCCATATATCACTTATCAAAAAGAAAGATATGACGGCTCTGGTGAGCCGGAAGGTTTGAAAGGTCAATCAATTCCGTTCGGTTCAAGAATTATTGCTGCTGCGGATGCTTACTGTGCCATGACATCAGACAGACCTTATAGAAAGGCTATGCCGGTAGAAAAAGCACTAGAGATTATGCAAGCAGAAAGTGGCAAAAAATGGGATCCTGTTGTTGTTCAAGCTTTGGTTGAATGCGTAAAATAGATGCTAAGATGTTTTGAGGCATAGATGCAAAGTCTGAATAAAGTGGCTATGCTACTATATAGTTCTTTCTCGCCCTTTGGGGAGAGATTAGAATTTGTTAGTGAGCTATAGCGAACTTACAAATTCAAGGGAGGGGTGGAGTATCGCAAGATCGTGCAGCAAGTGTGCGATGACAGATACTTGCAATATCTTTATTGCACTATACTAAACGCCGTAATTTTTTCGATTGAAATATTTAACCAATCATATTTGAAACACATATAATCATTGCATTTACAATCATCTTCTTCACAGGTGCAATAATCATTAAGTCTGCAAACAAGAGCGTTTTCTATAGTTATAAAATCATCATGGCATTCTTCGCATTTTCCTTCTGGAATGAAAATTTGTCCGTCGATTTTTAGATGATTTGTAAAAATAGTGATTTTATGAGTTCCGCTTTCTTCCACAATTTTGCTGATTGATTTGATTAAATTTTTTGACATAAAAATATCTCCTTTAGGAAAATAGTTTAATTTATATGGATTAAAATTTTATTCCCCGATTTGGTAATGTTTACTTTTTTTCATAAATTGGGCAAAAAAATATGTTTGTGTTACAATATATACAAGGGATAAGAGTAAATTAAGGGGAGAAATAAATGGCTGAAACAGAAGTTACAAATGCAGAAAAAGCGCAACAACAGGCTGCGCCGGAAGAAAAAATTGAAGTTAATGAGCTTCCTGATAATGACGAAGCCATTGAAACTAAAACTTCCCAAGAATACGATGCAAGCAATATTAGGGTGTTAGAAGGACTTGAAGCTGTTCGTATGAGGCCTGGCATGTACATTGGTTCTACATCTCAAAGAGGTTTGCACCACTGTATTTATGAAATTGTTGATAACTCTATTGATGAATCTTTAGCTGGTTTTTGTACAGATATTTACGTAACTATTAATAAAGATAACAGTGTTACTGTAGAGGATAATGGGCGAGGTATTCCGGTTGATATAAAACCAGGAACTAATAAATCTGCTTTGGAAATCGTTCATACAGTTCTTCACGCAGGTGGAAAGTTTGGAGATGGCGGTTATAAAGTTTCAGGTGGATTGCACGGTGTAGGTGCATCTGTTGTAAACGCTCTTTCTGAAAAATATATTGTAGAAGTTTCTCGTCAAGGTTTTGTATGGCGACAAGAATATATGAGAGGCGAACCGGTTGCTCCAGTTGAAAAAATTAAAGAAACAGATAAAACAGGTACAAAAACAACTTTTTGGCCTGATCCAGAAATCTTTACAGAAACTACTGAAATAGATGCTGATGTTGTTTCTAACAGATTACGAGAAATGGCCTTTTTGAACAAAGGTTTGAAAATTATTTTTGCAGATTTGAGAACTGATTCTAACGAAATTTACCATTATGTTGGTGGTATCGGAAGTTACGTTGAGTTTTTGAACCAAAACAGAAATGTTTTGCATGAAAAACCGATTTATATTGATAAAGTTGTAGATGGCATGCAAATTGAAGTTGCTATGCAATACACAGATGCTTATAGCGAAAGCGTTTTATCATTTGCTAACAATATCAACACGCATTCAGGCGGAACTCATTTGACAGGGTTTAGGAACTCTCTAACTCGTGTATTTAATGATTACGCAAGAAAAAATAATATCTTGAAGGATTCTGATCAGAACCTATCCGGTGAAGATGTAAGAGAAGGCTTAACAGCGATTGTAAGTGTTAAAATTCCTAATCCGGAATTTGAAGGACAGACAAAAGAAAAATTAGGTAACGCAGAAGCAATGGGCGCAACTCAAGATGCAGTTCGTGATAAGTTACAAGAATGGTTGGAATTTAACCCTAAAATCGCAAAAATTATTATTGAAAAAACATTGCAAGCTCAAAGAGCCAGAGAGGCTGCAAGAAAAGCTAGAGAATTAACAAGAAGAAAATCTGTTCTTGAAAATTCTACTCTACCTGGTAAATTGGCTGATTGTTCAAACAGAGAACCTGAAAAGTGTGAAATCTATATCGTTGAGGGTGATTCTGCAGGCGGTTCTGCTAAGCAAGGCAGAAATAGGATGTTCCAAGCTATTTTGCCGTTAAGAGGTAAAATCTTGAATGTTGAAAAAGCAAGATTAGACAAGATTTATGGTAATAACGAAATTCAATCTATGGTTCAGGCTTTTGGTATTAACATTAGCAGAAACCCAGATGAAGTTGATATCGAAAAGCTTCGTTACCACAAAATCATTATCATGACTGATGCCGATGTTGATGGTGCGCATATTAGAACATTGTTATTAACATTCTTCTTTAGATACGCAAGACCATTGATTGAAAACGGTTATGTGTATATTGCTCAACCTCCTCTATTTAAGGTTACTCAAGGTAAGACATCTGAATATATGTATGATGAACATGCACTTGACAAGATGTTGAAAGAACGTGGTATCAAGAATTTGAGCTTGTCTGACAAAACGAAATCAAGAACAAAATCAGGTGATGAATTGTTGGAATTGGTTAAAAATATGTCAGCATTCTACAATTCTTATAACAACCCGATTTTGAATTTGTATCCGGCGGTTGTTTTGAGAGGTTTGGTTCGTTCTGAAATCACTCCAGAATGTTTTGAAGATCAAAACAGAATGAATGAAATTATTGATTACTTGAACCATTACTTACAAGATCACGCTAAGAATTACAATATTTCTGAAGCTGCAAATTATACTTGTTCATTGAAATATAATCCGGAAAATTCAAAATATGCAATTCAATTGAATTTCAATGAAGAAGAACACGTTATCATTAACCAAAATATTGTAAAAAGTTCTGAGTATAAGAGATTGAAAGCAGCATATCCTGTTATCAGAGATTATTTGATAGAAGAAGAAGATAGTTTGATATTGGAAACAGATACAGAACAGTATGAAATTAATTCTTTTGATAAACTCCAAAAATTGATTGATGACAGAGGATCTAAAGGTTTGCAAATTCAACGGTTCAAAGGTTTGGGTGAAATGATGCCTCAACAACTTTGGGAAACAACAATGGATCCAGCAACAAGAACATTGTTGAAAGTAAACTTAGAAGATGCAATGTTATGTGACCAATTGTTCGATATTTTGATGGGTGATAAGGTTGATCCACGTAGAAACTTTATTGAAACCCATGCGGTTTACGCTACAAATATTGATACATAGGAAGCAACAGCAGGCAAAGTTTTTGCAGATTTGTTAATTCAGTATGTTAAATTTATTAATTTGGCATACTGAATTTTATTTTACATGCTGAAAGAAGATTGCCTTTACGGAATTGGTGTCGGATGTTCGACAATTTATTTGTATGAATAAAACCTTTCTTGAACTCTTTTTTTGCTTGATGTATGATTAACTCATAAGTAGAGAAAAATGAAAGAGAGATTTTAAGATGACAAAAAAAGAATTGATTTTTTTAGGACCACCGGCTTGTGGTAAAGGCACACAAACTAATAGATTAGCAGAATATTTGAACTTTCCGCATGTTGATACAGGTTCTTTGTTAAGAGCTGAAATCAAAGGTGAAACCGAAGCAGGTAAAGAAGCAAAATCTTATATTGACAAAGGACAATTAGTCCCTGTTGAATTAGTTACAAGAATTATCAAAAACAGATTGTCAAAAGATGATTGCAAAAACGGCTATATTTTAGACGGTTTCCCTAGAAGTGTTGAACAAGCTGGCGAATTAGAAAAAATGAACGCTGAAATTGATAACGGCGAAGATACAAAATTTATTGCAGTTTACTTTGATATTGATACAAGTATTTTGGTTGAAAGAATTGTCAATCGTCGTTCTTGCCCTGTTTGTGGTGAAATTTATAATCTTGAATTTAAACCACCAAAAACTGCAGGACATTGCGATAAAGACGGTGCAGAACTTACTCAACGTAAAGATGATACAAGAGAAGTTGCTCAATCAAGATTTGATACTTATAACAAAGAAACAGCTCCATTAGTTGATTACTATACTAAGAAAGGTGTTTTGAAATCAATCGATGCAAACGGAACAATTGATGAAGTTTGGGAAAGATTGTTAGAAGTGATTAAATAAGTGAATAGTGAGTGGTGAATAGCTCTTTATTGTTCGCAAAATTCTATGAGCGAAGCGAATGAAACAGGCTATTCACTATTGACCATTCACTAAATAAAGAGGCTTATTATGATACATAAAAAATCACGTGATGAGATTAAAAGAATTAGACATGCTGGGCATATTGTTGCTCTTGTTCACAAAAAAATGAAAGAGGTTATTGAACCAGGAATTAGTACAAAAGAATTGGATAGTATCGCACACGATATTATTAGAAAAGAACGTGCTATTCCGACTTTTTTGGGGTATCAAGGTTTTCCGGCATCAATTTGTGCATCTATTAACGAAAAAGTTGTTCATGGTATTCCACATGAAGACGAAATCGTTAAAGAAGGTGATATAATCAGTATTGATGTTGGTGCAACTTATGCAGGTATGGTCGGTGACGGTGCTTGGACTTATCCTGTTGGGAAAGTTAGCGACGAATGCCAAAGATTGCTAAAAGCGACAGAAGAAGCTCTATTTGCAGGTATTGCACAAATGAAAGCCGGTAATGTTTTGGATGATGTTTCCGGTGCGGTTGAAGCGGTTGCAGTTAGGGAAAAACTTGGTATTGTTCGTCAATATGGCGGACATGGAGTTGGTCATGAAATGCACGAGGAACCGTTCTTGTTTAACTATAAAGTTGGTGACAGAACTTTATTAAAACCTGGTTATGCAATTGCAATTGAGCCAATGCTAAATTTGGGTTGTGATGAAGTTGAAGTTGCTGATGATGAATGGACAGTAAGTACGGTTGACAAAAAACCTTCTGCGCACTTTGAACATTCTGTTTTGGTAACAGATGATGAACCAATAATTATTACACAATTGATGGAGTAGAATTATGAATTACTACATAGGTTTGTCTATGGCTGCTTCGTCAGGTATGGATAGTGGGGTTGCTGTTCTTGATGAGGACAACAACCTTATACTGGTTAATAAACTTTATACGATGAACGACGTAATGTTCTTTTTTGATAATTACCCATCGTTGAAGTATTCAAAAATTTGTACATCGTTGGTTTGGGATAGAACTATGCTTAACGGTAAATGGCGAATACTTGGAAAACCTTATCAACAAGTTGCCACAAACAAATTAATTCCAAATCGTGATGGGTGGACACATCGATATTCAACTAGAGGTTGTGACTATTTTAAATCGTTGACAGAAAAAGGTATTGAAGTCAATCGTTTTGAACTCTATTTGACACGTCAAAGTTTGCATTTAGATTCTTGTTACAAGGAACGTTCACCTGCGGACTGCAAATTTTTGCAACAGACTTTGCGTTTAGAATGGGATTTGGATTTGCCAACAAATATGATGCCGATGGCGCAGTTAGAGGCGATTATTGGTGCAATTTTGGCGAAAGAAAATGCAAAACACCCTGAAAACATCAAAGTTGTTTCTAGTTTCAAGGACATGAATGTAATTGATGTTGTCAAAAATCCGAAAACATTGGATAGATTAGCGGTGTAAAATTATAGGAAATATTAAATATATGTTTTTTATGGTGAAGTCATGATATTAAAAAAAGAATTAGGCAAAAAAATACAAGAATAACGAAAATCAAAACGTATAACTCAGGATGTTTTGGCAGAACAAATTGGTATTGATCCTAAAAATGTTAGCAAAATAGAGAATGGGAACCATTTTCCATCAGCAGAAACTCTTACTGCTATAGCGAAAGCACTGGATGTAGATATTTATGAATTGTTCGTATTTAAAGAAAAAATACCGTATGAACAAATGCGACAAGAGATTATGAAAGCTCTTGAAAGTGATAAAAAGACTTTATTTCTTTACCAAATGCTGAATAAAATATGATTTTAATCTCTGCTGCCGATTAGGCTCAATGCAAGTCCTACTGCAGCCCCAATACCGGCTCCCCACCAGAATTTACTTCTTTTTATTTCTTTAAATGCAGAAGCACAAGTGTTATCCATTAAAGAAACATCTTTTTTGTAGTTTTTGAAATTTTTGCTAAAGTTATCTTTTAAAGATTTTACTTTTGCAGGATCTGAAACCTCTTTATCTAATTCAATACATTTTCTAGTAATCTCTTTAAGGTCTTCATTTAATCCCATTTCTTGCAAAATCATTTTGCTTTCGGTTGAAACTTTGTCTTGTTCAACTTCTTTGGCAATGTTAGCTAGAGTTGCGATTTTGGCATTTGCTTCATCTTTTGTAATATCAAAAGCTCTTTGGACAAAAACATCTTTTTTAATTGGAAGATAATATGCGTTCATGCCGATTAAACTACCTGCGATAGTTGCACCGATTTTCTTTTTCTTTGATGCTGAAGGGGATGTTGGATAATATGCCATATTAGAATTAATTTCTGTCATGTTTTTGCCTCATAAATTTAATTTGTTGACATATTAAGGTCCGTAAAAATATTTTTTGCTATTAATGTTGAAAAACATCAAAAAATTTGTTAAAATAGATATGTTAAT
>ULRS01056119.1_pt1 | contig 48601 bp, 48 predicted proteins | sample 1955671 | NCBI WGS metagenome assembly ULRS01 (sample SAMEA4835689, study PRJEB28245) | human gut metagenome | biome: gut microbiome; material: fecal sample | place: Denmark | collected 2008
TCTGCTGGGGGAAAGAAGCCAGCAGGATGGCACGGCCGATATGAGCCGGGTTGAAGATGTTCTTGCCCAAGCCGCCGAAAATGGCTTTGCCGATGACCACGGCGAACATGCCGCCCAGGACGGCCATGTAGCTGGGCAGGGAAGCCGGCAGGCACAGGGCCAGCAGCAGACCGGTCAGGGCAGCGGAACCGTCTTTGACGGTGTCTTTCTTCACGCCCATGACCTTGTTGGCCAGCTTTTCAAAGATAATGGCAGAAAGCACGCAGCATACGATCACCCGGACCGCATCCACGCGGAAATAATAGACAGAAGCCAGGACAGCCGGTACCAGTGCCAGGATGACTTCCCGCATGGACTTGCTGATGGTGAGCCCACAGTGCATGTGGGGAGACGAGGAAACGAGAACCAGCGGTTTCGGTTCTTTAATAGGTTCCATAATCAATATCCAGTCCTTTCGCGAAATTATTTGTCGAATTTATAGAAGGGGTTGTGACCGCCGTCACCTTTCCCTCTGATAAATTGCTTGCCCATCCGGATGTACTGCACCAGAGGAATATGGGCAGGGCATACGAAAGCACAGGAACCGCATTCGATGCAGGCATGGCAGAAGAACCGTTCTGCATCATCCCAGTTCTGCTTCTTCACGGCCTGGACGATTTCCGTCGGTTCCAGCTTCATGGGGCAGGCATCCACGCAGCGGGCGCAGTGGACGCAGGGATCCGGTTCCACATACTGGGCAAAAGGAGATTTGGAATTGAAGATCAGGAGACCGCTGGAACCCTTGGTGATGGGGTAATCCAGGGAGTTGACGGCAAAGCCCATCATCATCCCGCCGGCAACGATCTTGCCGGGATCCCCTTTCAGACCGCCGGCGGCTTTTTCCACCGCGTCACTGAACAGGGTGCCCAGGCGGACGATATAGTTCCCCGGTTTGTTGACGCCGTCACCGCTGATGGTCACGACTCTTTCGTACAGGGGGATGTTGTTCTTTACGGCACGGCAGGCTGCCACGGCAGTACCCACGTTGTCCACGATCACACCTACATCTGCAGGCAGACCCCGGTCAGGGACCGTACGGCCGGTAGCGGCGTAGATCAGGTGTTTTTCAGAACCCTGGGGATACTTTTCCTTGCAGACGCAGACTTCGATGTTGGCTTCGCCGGCCACTTTCTTCTGCATCAGCTCGATGGCATCGGGTTTGTTGTCTTCGATGCCGATGATGCCTTTGGCAGCGCCGGAGGCCAGCATGAAGTACTTCAGGCCCTGGATGATTTCGTCGGCGTATTCCAGCAGGGTACGGTGGTCAGCCGTGACGAAGGGTTCGCATTCGATCCCGTTCAGCAGGATCGTGTCGATGGGGCAGTGGCCTTCCTTGGGAGGCGCATACTTTACAGCCGTGGGGAAGGTGGCGCCGCCCATGCCGGCAATCCCTTTTTCCCGCAGGACCTGACGGATCAGATCCGGGGTGATTTCTTCCTCACTGCGGGGCTTGATATCCTCGCACAGAGTGTCCTGGCCATCATTCTTGATGACCACGCACTGGGAAATCATGCCGTGGGGCATATACCGATTTTCCAGTTTCATGACCATGCCGCTGACGCTGGCATGGATGTTGGTGCTGACGAAACCGCCTGCTTCACCAATCACCTGTCCGATCGTGACCTTATCCCCTGGTTTAACCACCGGTTTGGCCGGAGCACCAATGTGCTGGGAAAGAGGAATGTACACCACGTCCGGAGCCGGGCATCTTTCGATAGCCACTTTGTCGGTCAAGGACTTGCTGGGGGGTACTTCTACACCGCCCATGAAACTTGCTTCTTGTGCAGACATTCAGTTCACCTCTAACCTTTCATGTGTCAACTTCAAGTAAAAATTATATATTGTTAAATCACAAAAAACAAGGGGTGAAAGGGGGATGAAAAAGGAAAGAGGAAGAATGGAAAAGAGAATTTTCTTCTCAAAAAGTTTACAAAAAAACATGACGAAAATTGTAAAATAGTTTATAATAATGAACGTGGCAGATGGATTTTTGTACAGCTGAAAGAATTGAAGAAATCTTGTGAAAACACTGTCTATATAGCCATATATATTTTAGGAAGAGATTTATCAAAAATCTGGAGGAAACGCTCATGTTTGGTCTTTATTTCGATGATTACGATACGCCGGTGTTCCGTCCCCCCAGTGAAGCCAACAGCTTCATCCTGCGGGTGACCCGGGGCTGTGCCCACAACACCTGCACCTTCTGCGCCATGTACAAGGATGTGCGGTTTTCCGTCTGCCCGGATGAGGAAATCTCCCGGCAGATCGCCCTGGCGGCCCGGTATGCCCGGAACCAGGTGAAACGGATCTTCCTGGCGGACGGGGATGCCCTGGTGCTGCCTACGGAAAAACTGCTGAAGATCCTGGCTGTGCTCTACCGGACTTTTCCCAATCTCCAGCGGGTCACCTCCTATGCCGGGCCCCGGGACATCCTGCGAAAAAGCGATGAAGACATGGTCCGCCTCCGGGAAGCGGGACTGAAAATGCTGTATTTTGGCCTGGAAACCGGGGACGATGCCCTCCTGGCCCGGATCAAAAAAGGGGTCACGGCGGAAGAAGCCGTTGCCGCCGGCCAGAAGGTGGTCCGCTGCGGCATGAAGCTGTCCATGATGGTGATCGCCGGACTGGGCGGAAAGGCGGACAGTGAACGCCATGCGGTGAACACCGGGAAAGCCGTCACCGCCATCCAGCCCAACATGCTCAGTGTGCTGACCCTGCGGCTGTACAAAGGGACGGAAATGCTCCGGCAGTTCGAAGCCGGGGAATTTGAGCTGCTGTCCCCGGCGGGGCTGGCCCGGGAAGTCCATGCCATGCTGGAAAATGTGGAGATCCGGCCGGAAAACCACACCCTGTTCCGGAGCAACCACATCTCCAACTACGTGCCTCTGGCAGGCACCCTGCCCCAGGACCGGGACCGGCTGTTCCGGGAACTGGATGTTTCCATGGAAAAGCTTTCAAAATTGACGGATTGGGAAGTTTATACTAATATGGAGTATTGAGAATAAGGCTGCTGCATGGGAAGAGAAGCAGCCTGTCAACAGTCAGCTGTCAACGGTCAATGGCCAAAAGAGGCCAGCAAAGCTGGCTCCGAACAACGAAAAAAGGTCCGGTGGAACAACGTTTTTACAATTTCAAGGTCAATTTGCAAAAATCGATCTCCAACGGCTGCTGACCGCTGACCAAAAGGCTCTTCCGGGTACAAGAAAAGAGGCACCAAAATGAAACTGCATAAGCTCGTTACAGCGCTGATCCTGGCTGTGCTGGCTCTGCCCCTTTCAGCCGGTGCGGCTGCCCATCGGACAGCCCCTCTGAAAGTGGGAGACAAGGGCTGGAAAGTCAAAACGGTGCAGATCAAACTGAACGCCATCGGTATGAAAACACCCCAGACGGGAAAATACACCAGGGAACTGGAAGGCCAGGTCCGGAACTTCCAGAAGGAACACCGGCTGCCGGCCACCGGGAAAGTGGATGACACCACCTATTTCCGGATCCAGGAAGCCGCCTTCGAAAAAGAGGGCATCCATGGAATCAGGGGCGAAGACGTGGTCCGGACGGCCTCCCGGTACAAGGGTGTGCCCTACAGCTTCGGGGGAACCACGCCCCGGGCTTTCGACTGCTCCGGCTACGTCCAGTATGTGTTCCGCCAGCACCGGGCCCAGCTGCCCAGGACGGCGGATCTGCAGTATGAGAAGGGTCTTTTTGTGACCCAGCGGCAATTGAAACCGGGGGATCTGGTGTTCTTCTCCACCTATGAACCCGGAGCGTCCCATGTGGGCATCTATGCAGGAAACGGGCTGTTCTGGAACGCCACCTCTTCCCGGGGAGTGCGGCTGTGCAGCCTGTCCGATGATTATTGGAAATCCAGATATTACGGTGCAAAACGGGTCCTGGTCCCGGTGCACAAATCATATCGCTAAAGCGAATCAGGGGGTAAATCGATGATTAGGGAACGACGCAACAAGGAAAAGCTGACCAGCTACTACAATAAATTTGTAGACGAGGGGATCATAGATCCCAACGTCCATCCGTGGGTGGCGGAGTCCTGGCGCCGGTGCGAAGCACGGAAACTGGAACATGAGACCATGCCGGCCAACGGGGTGCGGCTGTCTCCCCAGGAACTGGCCAAGGCACTGGAAGTCCATGAGGACGTGGTGAAGTATGTGGACGGGCTCTTTGAACAGAACAAACAGTATTTCAATTCCCACAATCTGAGCATGCTGCTGGTGAATGAAGAGGGATATGTGCTGAAGAACTACGCCCTGCCCTTTTTCCAGCGGAGCATCGAGGATATCCAGGGCATGCGGGTCCTGGAGGAGGATGTGGGCACGTCCAGCATCTGTGTGGCCCGGAGCCACAATGTGCCTTTCCTGATGTTCGGACCGGAGATGTGGATCCGGGAAAGCCATTCCGGAGATGCCTGCTCCGCTCCCATCGAAGTGGGCGGCCAGTGCCGGTACATCCTGTCCCTGTTCTCCCTGGACCAGAATGATCTGCCCTACGACATCCTGCTGAGCCTGCTGATGACCATGAAATACTCTGTGGAGAATTTCCTGAACATGCTGGCCTACTGGAAGGTCTGCGGCCTGATCTCGGAAGAGATCCCGGCTTCGGTCTACTGGGTGAACCAGGACGGCAGCCTGCGGTACAGCAACACCAACGGGAAAAAGCGGCTGGATGGGAAGGAACGGCTGGACGAAGTGTTCCTGAACTATGAACACATCCCCATCCAGAAGGGATTGTCCGGGAAGAGCACCATCCGGAAGGAAATCACCTGGATCACCCAGGAACGGACCTATGAGGATGTGACCAGTGTACTGCCGGTGAAAGCCGGCGGCAAAGTGGACAGCGTGGTGATTATCACCATGGCCATCGAGGACCTGAAGACCACCATTGCCCATGCCACCGGATACAGCTCCCGGTACAGCCTTTACAGCATGGTGGGCAACTCCAGCGAATTCCTGGCCCTCCAGCACAAAGCGGCCCGGGTGGCCCGGGGAGACAACAACCTGCTGCTCCAGGGCGAACCGGGTACCGGCAAGCAGCGGCTGGCTCACGGGATCCATCAGGCCAGCCCCCGGGCAGCGGCTCCTCTCATTACCGTCCGGGGCCATGACGGCTCGGAAGCGGAACTGGAAGCGGAATTCTTCGGCAGTGATGACGGCGCCGGCCATGTGACCGCCGGAGCCCTGGAACTGGCCAACGGGGGCACCCTGTTCCTGGATGAAATCGAAAAATTCCCAACCAAGCTGGAAGATGCCCTGGCGGATGCCCTGCGCAACGGGGTCCGGAACTGGGAAACCGGCACCCGCCGGAAATACAATGTGCGGGTGATCGCCGCCTGCGACTCCAACCTGAAACGACTGACGGACAAGGGACTGTTCTCCCGGAACCTGTATGAACAGGTGATCGGGACGGTGATCCGGGTTCCGCCCCTGCGGGAACGGGTGGAAGATGTGGAAGTGATCGCCAACCACATCCTGACGGAAATGGCCGCCCGGCACAACATGCCCAGCAAGACCCTTTCCCGGGAAGCTCTCCAGCTGCTGAACAGCTGCCAGTGGCCCGGCAACATCAAACAGCTCCAGGGGGTCATCGAACAGGCCTTCTTCCACACTTCCGGCAGTGTCATCGAAGCATCCCACATCAAACTGCCGGGAGAACACCGGATCGAAAAATCCTGGAAGCATGACAAGGATGCCTTTGTGGCCGCCTGGAAAGCTGCGGGAGGCAATATCAGCAAACTGGCGCTGATGCTGGATGTAAGCCGGGTGACCCTGTACCGGTATCTGAAAAAATTCAATCTGGGCCCGGAAGAAAAGAAAAACCGGGGCAAGAAAGCGAAGACGGAAGAAAAATAAAAAATCAGCTGTCAACGGTCAACGGCTAAAAGAGGGTGTTGCATACAAGGTGCAACACCCCCCTATTTCCATGACAAGGAGAAACAACACATGCGTTTACGAAAGAAACCCTGGATCCCTCAGGCCCTGGAAGAGTACCGGGGAAAAGAACTGCTGGAAGACGGACTGGAACAGTATCGGGGCCAGTGGTCCCAACAGGTGCTGGGGGGCCGTCCGGTCCAGCTGGAAATCGGCTGCGGCAAGGGGCAGTTCCTGGCAGCCATGAGCCAGCTCCATCCGGAAATCGGCTACCTGGGCATTGAAACCCAGCGGGATGTGTGCTATTACGGCGTGAAGAAGATCCGGGAAGGGGAAATCCCCAATGCCCGGATCCTCCATGCTGACGCCGCCCATCTCCTGGACTGGTTCGCTCCGGGAGAAGTGGACCAGATCTACCTGAATTTCAGCGATCCCTGGCCCAAGGCCCGGCATGCCAAACGGCGGCTGACTTACCGGACTTTCCTGGCCCAGTACAAAGAGATCCTGAAGCCGGGGGGACATCTCCGGTTCAAAACGGACAATGATGATCTGTTTGCCTTTTCTGTAGAGGAGTTCAAGGAATTTGGCCTGGAAATCGTGGCACTGTCCACGGATCTCCACCATACGGACATCCTCAACGAAGCCCAGACGGAATATGAGCAGAAGTTCAGTGCCCGGGGCAAGAACATCAACTTCTGCGAAGTGGCCTTTTAACGGCGCCGAGGCGGAGCTATGGGAAAACGGTTTTTAATCTGGGACAATCCCCGGGATGCACTGGTGAACCTGGTGTATTTCCTGATGATCCTGGGGGGCGTGAACATTTTCAGCGCCAGTTTCGTGGCGGCGGCGGATATGTTCGGCAACGGGTACCATTATCTGATCCGGTATGCCATTTACGGGGCCATCGGACTGGGGCTGATGCACTGGGTGGGCCGGAAATGGGACTATCACCAGTTCTTCCGGGTTGACCAGCTGCTGTGCGTGGGCTGTACGGTCCTTTTGATTGCCGTGGACATTTTCGGCAAGGCCACCAAAGGGGCCCAGCGCTGGCTGATCCTGGGACCTTTTTCCTTTCAGCCTTCCGAATTCGTGAAACTGGCGGTGATCCTCCTGGGGGCCCATTTCCTGGGCCGGGTGATGGAACAGGGGAAAACACCCCATCTCCACCGGAAGGATACCTGTCAGGCCTTCCTGGAAGCGGCGTTCATGTCCTTCCTGGTGCTGATCCAGCCGGATATGGGGACGGCTTCCATTATCCTGACCTTGATGATCGTACTGTACCTGCTGGCGGGACTGCCCTGGAAAGAATTCGGCATCCTGGTGGGGGTGCTCCTGGGCGGGGCTGTGGCGGCCGTGATCCAGGCTCCCTACCGGCTGAACCGGATGCGGATCTGGCTGACGCCGGAACTGGATCCCCAAGGCAACGGGTACCAGGCGGTCCAGGCCAAAATGGCCATCGGCAGCGGGGGAATCTTCGGTGAACCCTTCGGCATGGGCACCAGCAAGTTCTTTTACCTGCCGGAAGCCCATACGGATTTTGCCTTTGCCATTTTCTGCCAGGAATGGGGCTTTCTGGGAGCCCTGTTCCTGATGCTGGTATTCCTGCTCATGGGACTGGCCCTGTACCGGATCGGGCAGAATACCCAGGACCGGAAGGGGTTCCTGCTGGTCAGCGGGGTGAATTTCCTGGTGGTGGGCCAGGCCATTGCCAATATGGCCATGGTCTGCGGCATCCTGCCGGTAATCGGGGTTCCGCTGTCCTTCATCAGTTATGGGGGCACTTCCCTGATCATCACCCTGGTGGGCATCGGCCTGGTGCTTTCCGTGTACCGGATGGAAATGGAACGGGGAAAACAGCCGGCCGGGTCCCGGGTGCCGCCCTCCGGTAACAGACCGTTCCAGCCGGGACGGAAAGAGACGGGGAGGTGGACCCGGTGAAGATACCGCAGTTTTTGCAGAGAAAAAAGAAAAAAACGGGTCCGGCACCGGAAAAACCGGTGCTGAAGCTGGATCCCAATCACCAGGAAATCTTCCATGAGGGAAAGCTCCGGGCCGTGGGCCTGGGGAAATTCCTGGGGCTGGCCGTGCTGGTCATTGTGGTCCGGCTGTTCTGGCTCCAGATCGTCCAGGGCAGTACCCTGGCCCAGGAGGCCAATGACCAGATCACCGGGGAACATACGGAAATCGCCCCCCGGGGCAGCATCGTGGACCGGAACGGGGAGGAGCTGGCGGTAAGCGTCATCAGTAAATCCCTCTATGTGGATCCCCAGGAACTGGTGGACAATCCGGACCGGTGGCCGGCGGGGAAAATGCCCAGCCGGGACCCCAAAAAGGTGGCAGCGGATGCCCTGGCACCGGTGCTGGGACTGAATGCGAACAAACTGTACGAAGAATTCTGTGAGCCGGACCGGCGGTTCATCTGGGTGAAGCGGACCCTGGATCCCCATGTGGCGGACCAGGTGGAAGCCATCCTGAAGGAACAGAAGCTCAGCGGGTTCCATTTCAAGGAAGAAAGCAAACGGTTCTATACGAAAAACGACCTGGCGGCCCAGGTCCTGGGCTTTGTGGGCACCGATGACAAGGGGCTGGAGGGGGTGGAAGCCTCCATGGACGACCAGCTGAAGGGCCGGAACCAGAAAAAACGCAGCTTCTTCGACGCCAAGGGCAACCAGGTGGGCCAGAGTGCCATGAACCAGGTCCAGGTACGGCGGATGAACACGGTCCAGCTCACCATTGACGCTCGGATGCAGTTCATCCTGGAAAAGAGCCTGGATGAAGCCATCAAAAAGACCCATGCGGCCAGTGCGGCTGCCATCCTGATGGACCCCAACACCGGGGAGATCCTGGGGATGGCCAGCCGGCCCACCTTCGATCCCAACCATTTTGCCCAGGCCCCCAAAGGAGCCTATATGAACCGGGGCGTGGGCATCGTCTATGAACCCGGATCCGTGTTCAAACCCATTATGGGGTCCGCCGGGCTGATGGAAGGGGTCATCACCCCCAATACGCCCTTCAACGACCAGGGGTCCATCGACGTGGGAGGCCGGCGGATCCGGAACTGGGACGGCAAGGGCATGGGCCATGTGACCTTTACTGACGTGATCAAATTCTCCCTGAATACGGGGATGGCCGACCTGGGCCTGAAGCTGGGAGGCGAACGGGAAACCCAGTATGCCAAAGCCTTCGGCTTCGGCAGCGCCACCGGCAGTGATGTGCCCGGGGAAGAAGCGGGGATCCTGTACAACCCCAAGGATATGGTGCCTTCCGATGTGGCCACCATGGCCATCGGACAGGGGATTGCTGTGACTCCGCTCCAGATGCTCCGTGCCATTTGTGCCATTGCCAATGGCGGGAGCCTGGTAAAACCGTATATTGTCAAAAAAGTCACCAGCCCGGATGGAAAAGTCCTCCAGGAAGGAAAAACAGAAGTGGTCCGCACGGTAATCACCCCGGAAGTGGCGGAAGAAATGCGGACCATGATGGAAAAGGTGGTTTCCGAAGGGGGCGGCAAAACGGCCCAGATCAAGGGCTACAAGATTGCCGGCAAGACCGGGACCGCAGAAAAACTGTCTCCCAAGGGAGGCTATATCCCCGGGGTGTACATTGCTTCCTTTGTGGGCTTTGTGCCCAGCGATGCCCCCCGCTATGCCATGCTCATCATGCTGGATTCCCCCAAAGGGGCTTTCTACGGGTCCCAGGTGTCCGCCCCTATTTTCCGGGATACCCTCCAGCAGATCCTGGTGGCGGAAGGGGTCCAGCCCAGCAACTGGGACGGGCTCCCTACGGTGGAATCCCTGCTGGCCAAGACGGCCAAAGAGGCGGCGCCCCTGGCCACCCTGGAGGCGGATGGGAACGGAGCGGTGAAACTGCCCAACCTGGCCGGCCATGCCATCCGGGAGGTGGCGGCCGCCCTGGGCGGGGCCAACCTGGCCCTGATCCCCATCGGCAGCGGCACCAGCTGGAAGCAGAACCCGGCACCGGGAACCATCCTCCACAAGGGAGATACGGTGACGGTGTATTTTCGGTAAAGAAAGGAATGGAGCATGGAACAGATCATCATGGCCGGGAAACCGGTGGCGGAGGAAATCCGCCGGAATCTCAGGGAAAAATTTGCCGGCCGGGACCTGACCCTGGCTACCTTCCTGGTGGGGGACAACCCGGCAGCCCATGTGTACAAACGGAGCCTGCTGAAGACGGCAGCCAGCCTGGGCATCCATACCCGGGATGTGGAACTGCCGGAAGGAGCCAGCCAGGAAGAAGCGGAACGCGCTCTCCGGGCTCTCAGTGAAGATCCCCGGGTGGACGGGATCCTGCCCCTGGTGCCTTTTCCCCGGCACATCAGCCGGATGCAGCTGATCCGGCAGCTGGATCCGGAGAAGGACATGGACTGCATCCATCCCATCAACGGGGGGAAGCTGTACCTGGGGATCACCCCCTGGGGCCCCTGCACCCCCCGATCCTGCATGGCCCTGCTGGATTACTACAAGATTCCCCTGGAAGGGCAGAATGTGGTGATGGTGGGCTATGGAGAAGTGGTGGGACGGCCGCTGACCCTGATGCTCATGGGCCGGTACGCTACAGTGACCGTGTGCCGTTCCCGCACAAAAAATCTGCCTGCCATTACCAGGCAGGCAGATATCATCATCAGTGCAGTGGGCAAACCCGACATGATCACGGAAGACATGATCCGGGAAGGAGCCGTGGTGGTGGATGTGGGCATCAATTCCGTGGACGGGAAGCTGGTGGGGGATGTGTCCGAAGCGGCCAAAAAAGCCAAGGCTTCGGCCTACACCCCCGTTCCCGGCGGAGTGGGTGTGGTCAGCAACCTGATGGTCATGGAAACCCTCACCCGGCGTCTCTGATCATTTCTGATCCTTGGCCGCCAGTTTGCCCAGGAATTTGGCCTTGTTCACCAGGAACCGTTCATGGGTGCCCTGGCCGATGGTGCCATAGTTGTCGGATACGGTGATCTTGAAGGTCAGTTTCCGGCCGTCCACTCCGACCAGGACGGCTTTGGCGGTAACAGTCTTGCCCACGGCGGTGGCGGCATCATGGGACAGGTTCACGCCGATCCCCACGCTGGTGGTTTCCTCATCCAGGCAGGGATTGACGATGCTGCAGGCCGCCTTTTCCATCAGGGCCAGCATGGCCGGGGTGGCGTAGACGTCCAGGGAGCCGCTGCCCATGGCGGCGGCAGTGTTGGTGTGGAGCACGGTATCCGTGGCTTCACCCACGGCGCCGATACGGAATTCTTTCATGATATCCACTTCTCTCTTTTAGATTTTTGACAATTCCATCTTACTCGTTTTTTCCCGGAAAGGCAAGGCGGCAGTCTGGAATCCTCCAGGTGCCGGCCGGGACAAGGGCGAAGAAAACAAGACAGCCGGGAGGGCTTTATGAAAAAGATCATTCTCCTTGGGTGCCTGCTGCTGAGCCTTCTTCTCAGCGGCTGCGCCAAAGGCCACATTACCATGGAAATCACCCGTCTGGGAGCGGCGGACCTTACCTGCAGACTGGTGGCGGCACCGGTGCTGAAACCTACGGTGGACGCCTTCCAGGAAGATTTCCGGAAGGACGGCTATGGAGTCCGGCCTGCCAAAGAAGGGCAGTATGAAGGGTTCGTGGCCACCAAGCATTACAATCAGGTGAAGGATATCAAAGACTCCAAAGTGCTGAAGACCTTTGACATCGGCACCTGGGAAAAAGCGGCCCAGGATGCCGCCGGATCCCAGAACGGGGACAAAGCCAAAACGGCTTCCGTTACCAAAGAAAAGAAAGATCCCATTGTCCGTCTCCAGGGAGGCCTGCTGTTCGATACCATCAGTGTCCATACCGGGATCAACATGGCTCCCAAAGAAGAACTGAAGAACAGGGATGCCCAGGCCGTGCTCCAGAACGTGCTGAAACAGTTCGATCTGCGGTTCACCCTGGTGCTGCCCACCGGGGTGGATGCCACCAACGCCACCCAGGTCAGCGACGACAAACGGATCCTTACCTGGAAGCTGCCCCTGGGAGAAGAAACGCCCATGGAGGCCACCGTCACCTACCTGAACCCGGTGAAAGCCGCCGGCTCGCTCATGGTGCTGCTGGTAGTGGGGGGCGTGGGGAACGCCTATTACCGGAAGCGGAAGAGGATGGAAAAAGCTGGGGCGTGAGCCCCAGCTTGTCTGCAGTCAATGGTTAATGGCCGGATGATAAAATTTGCAGGCAAATTTTATGGATGTGCAAATCGGAACCGTAGGGGCTGCACGCCGGGCAGCCCGCCAAATTGCCGATTGTCCGTACATCCTGCGGAGCAACCGGGCTGCATCCCCTACGGTCCATCCTATTACGAAAAAAATTAATTTATGTTACAATAAACATAAGAAAAGTGAGATTCATCCGAAATGGAGGGAAAGCATATGGCTGATTTTCTGCACCTGACCAAACTGACCATCTATGTAGGCGAAGATTTCTTTTACAAGGACAAACCTTTTTACAAGGCAATCTTTGACATTGCCGGGAAATACAAAATCGCCGGCTGTACAGTGCTCCGGGGGACCCAGGGCTATGGGAGCCGGGTGCGGGGGAAGGAACGGAGACTGTTCATCAGTGTTTCCGAAGCCATCAACCTGCCGGTGATCATCACCATGATCGATACAAAGGAACAGATCGAACTGATGTATCCGTTCCTGGAGGAGAACCTGCGCCACGGGGTGGCTACAGTGGAAGAAATCGACATGCTGGCCACCAATTACGTGAAGGAAGAATACCGGAAAAAGATCGAGAACCGGGACAATCCGGAGATGCAAAAATGAAAGGGGGGCTGCGGATGGGCAGCACCCCCGTCAGCTGTCAGCTGACAGGAAAGTGTTGCACGAATCGTGCAACACTTCTTTCATTGGAGGAATGAATATGGAAAAAGTCATCATCGAAAGCTTCACCCTGGATCATACGAAAGTGAAGGCCCCTTATGTGCGGCTGATCGGGCAGGAAACCGGGGAACACGGGGACATCGTTTCCAACTTCGACATCCGGCTGTGCCAGCCCAACCAGCAGGAAATCCCCACCGGAGGGATGCATACCCTGGAACATCTGCTGGCCCTGTATCTGCGGCCCCGGATCAAAGGGTATCTGGACTGCTCTCCTTTCGGCTGCCGCACCGGGTTCCATCTCCTGTGCTGGGGGGTCCATGATCCCAAGGACGTGGCCAAAGCCCTGAAGGAAGCTCTGGAACTGGTGGTGGAGACCACCTGGGACCAGGTACCCGGGACAAAGGAAAAGGAATGCGGGAATTACAAAGACCATTCCCTGTTCTGTGCCCAGGAATGGGCCAAGGAGATCCTGGCCAAAGGAATCAGCAGTGATCCCTATGAGAGGAAAATTGTGTAAGGTGCGTCAGAGACGCACCGAATGGGGGTGTGAATTTTTTCACACCCCCCATTTTCACGCTCTCGGCAGTTGGACTTCTATGGAGGTCCCTTCATTCACCCGGCTGGTGAGGGTGATGGTCCCTTTGTGCTGTTCCACAATGTGTTTCACGATGGACAGGCCCAGACCGCTGCCGCCGCTCTGCTTGCTCCGGCTCCCTTCCACCCGGTAGAACCGTTCGAAAACCCGCTCCTGGACATCTTCCGGGATGCCGATGCCGGTGTCTTTTACCGTGAGCACCACCTGGTCTCCGTCCCGTCCCATGGTCACGTACACATGGCCTCCGGGCCGGTTGTACTTGACCCCGTTGTCGATGAGATTCATGGCCATTTCCCGGAGCATGCTGCTGCTGCCCCGGACTTTATCTTCCGTCAGATGGCAGTGGATGGTCACCTGTCTGTCTTTGCAGAAGGGGTCCATGAATTCCACCACGGACTGGATCAGGCCGCCCAGGGGAACTTCTTCCTGGAGGGCCTCCGCCGGCACTTCTTCGATCCGGGACAGGAAGATGATGCTGTTGATCATTTCCAGCAGCCGGGCCGCCTCTTTCCGGATCAGCTGTCCGAAATGGGTGATGTCCTCTTTTTTCTGGTACATCCCGGCGGCCATCAGTTCCGCAAATCCGCTGATGGAAGTCAGGGGCGTCTTCAGTTCATGGGTCACGTTGGCAGTAAAATCCCGCCGCAGCTGCTCCCGTTCCCGGGCTTCAGTAATGTCCTGGATGATCAGCATCCGGCTGGCCCGGCCCTGGGGCGGTTCCAGAGGCTGGAGGTCCAACTGGTACTGGCGGCTCCGGTATTTGACGGTCCGGTTCCAGGCCCGGCTGTTCCGGAGCTGATCCAGGGAAGTCCGGGCCTCCGGGGGCAGGAAGGGCATGAGGAATTTTCCCAGGATCCGGGGGCGGCCGGCGGTGGGCCGTTCTTCCTGCTGGAGCAGCTGGAAGCCCCAGGCGTTGATCCACTGGATCCGCATCTGGTCATCCAGCAGGATCACCCCTTCCTTCAGGCTGTCGGTGATCCGTTTCATGGTGTTCCGTTCCTGTTCCAGGTTCCGCAGGCTCTGGTCCAGCTGTTTCCCCTGCCGGTCGATGGTGGCCAGGAAGGGCAGCAGTTCCGGGTAGGATGTGTGGAACAGCTGTTTCTCTTCTTCCGAAGTGTCTCCCTGGCCGATCTGGGACAGGTACCGGGTGGCCTGTTCCAGGGGATCCAGCAGCCCCTGGGTGAGCCGCCGCACGGTGAACTGGCAGATCAGGATCAGCAGGAGCAGGGAGAAGAGCCACCAGGGCAGCAGAGCTTCCAGGGGACGGAGCAGATCCGTCTGGGTCCGGGCCAGCCGGAGCACGCTGCCGTCCGAAAGCCGCTGGGCCGCATACAGGGTCACTTCCTGGAGGGTGGCGGAATGACGGGCGTTGCTGCCCTGGCCTTCGCCCAGGGCCTGGGCGATTTCCGGCCGGTCCCGGTGGTTGGGCATGGCTGTTGCGTCTTCAAAGGAATCATAGAGGACGGTGCCATGGGTATCCACCCAGGTCAGCCGCAGATCCGGAGACGCCTGGCCGGACCGTTTCAGGAACACATAGGGGTCGCTGTGGTGTTCCAGGTCCGTCCCCAGGACCTGGGCCATCTGCTGGAGATCGGCCAGGGTCTGCTGTTTGGCCGTCTGCCAGGAGGCAAAGGCGCAGACCAGGGCGGTGACCAGGATGCAGGCCAGACCCACCAGGAACAGATGGAGATAAATCTGCTTTTTCATACGCTGTGCTCCCGGTCACTGGATCCGGTAGCCCACGCCCCGGACGGTCTGGATGATCCGTCCGGCTTCTCCCAGCTTCTGGCGCAGGCTCCGGATGTGCATGTCGATGGTGCGGCTTTCTCCTGCATAGGAAAAGGACCATACGGCTTCCATGATCTGGTCCCGGCTCAGGACGATACCTGCATTGGCCATGAGATAGTGGAGGAGATCGAATTCCTTGACGGTGAGTTCACAGGGCTGGCCCTGAGTGGTCACCCGGTGTTTCTTCAGGTCCAGGGTAATGTCTCCGCAGACCAGCAGGTTCCGGTCCTGGGGCTTCTGCCGGCCGCCCCGGCGGAGGACGGCCTTGACCCGGCTCAGCAGTTCCATGATCCCGAAGGGTTTGGAGATATAATCGTCCGCCCCGGCATCCAGTCCGGTGACTACGTCGTATTCACTGGTCCGGGCGGTGAGCATGATTACGGGCAGACCGCTGTTGGCCTGGCTGTCCCGGAGCTTCTTCAGGATATCCAGGCCGCTTTCTCCCGGCAGCATAATGTCCAGGAGCACCAGGTCCGGCTGTTTGGCTTCCAGGGCCTTCCAGAAAGAGGGCCCGTCAGGAAAGGCTTCCGCCTGGAATTTCTGGCTGCAAAGGGCATAACGGACCAGCTCCCGGATGTTCTCATCGTCTTCCACACAGTATATCAGCGCCATCCACTGCACCTTCCTTTACAGGGTTTTCTTTCCATTATAGCCCACTTCCCCGGATTCCAACAGAGGGGGAAGAGTTATAGCCAGGAAGCATGACCCATCTCCAAAAAATAAAAAAACGAACAAAGTTTCATAAAATACTTGATTTAACGAACAAACCGTGATAACATACATATAACAAACAAAAGTTCGCGTGGAGGGGAGAAAAATGAAGAAACTTTTATTGGGACTGGTACTGGTTCTGCTGGGTGTTTCTTCGTATGGGGTCCTGCAGATGGAAGCGGCTCCCACCCGGTACCGGAATCAGCAGGTGGTGGTGTTCCGGGGGGACAGTCTGTGGGGGATTGCCCGGCGGTATACCCGGCCGGAAGAAGATGTGCGGGAAGTGATCGACCGGATCGCCAAGGCCAACCATCTGGACCTGCGCCAGGCCATCCAGCCGGGCCAGAAGCTGATGGTGCCGGTGAAACAGGGAAAACAGGAAAAAACAGAAAAGATGATGGCCAGCCGCAGCTGATGGTTTTCATGGCCGCTGGCAGGGGGTACTGCACATGTGTTTTCACACGTGCAACACTCCCTTTTTTGTTGTACAATGGAACCATATTGACTGGGGAGGAAGGACAATGGACGAGGGGAAAGCACCGGGGACCCTCCGGGTCTGCCGGGGGGAAAAAACCGCCAACTATTTCATCGGAGTATTGGGGAACCTGGAACAGGGACTGATCCCGGCTGAAGGAAGCGGTGACCCTGCCCTGTCTGCCGGAATCCCTCCGGAAGCAGTTTCCGGCGGAAATCCAGAAAGGGGCGGACCGGATCCAGTCCAGCCTGGAAGCCTCGGCTGCCCAAGACCGCAGCGGACAGCTGCAGCATCTCCTGCAGCTGTATCCTGTAAACCGATGGGAGGAAAACCAGAATCATGAGCAACCGAAATGAGGCCAAACAGCTGCTGCGCCAGTATCTCATCGCCCGGATCCCCTTCATCGTGCTCCAGACCATCGAGGTGCCCCGGGCTTTGAAACTGCTCCGGGAAGTGGCCCTGGAACTGTCCCGGGAACACTGGCTGGACCAGCAGAGCTTCTTTGCCCACACCCTGAGCAAGGGGGTCTATGAACTGTGCACCAACCGGAGCGTGGAGGAAAATGCCAAATCCGTCCTGGGGGCCGGGGATTTCTTTATCGGCCGGATGCGCCAGGAACAGCGGGAATACCAGACCCTGATCCTGACGGAAATCCCTGTCCGCCAAGGCCATCGCTGCCAATTGGGAACTGCCCCTGTACCGGCTGGATTTCGCCACGGTCCAGGGCAGCTATGTGGGCCAGTCGGAACGGCAGCTCCGGGACGCCCTGACCACGGCGGAACGGGTGTCTCCCTGCATCCTGTGGATCGATGAGATTGAAAAGGGACTGGCAGGGGCCGGTTCGTCCAACGATGGCGGGGTCTCCACCCGGATGGTGGGCCAGTTCCTGTTCTGGCTCCAGGAATGCCGGAAAGCGGTGTTTGTGGTGGCCACCGCCAACGATGTGTCCCAGCTGCCTTCAGAACTGCTCCGCCGGGGCCGGTTCGATGAACTGTTCTTCGTGGATCTGCCCACGGAGGAGGAAAGGGAAGACATCCTGGGGCTGTACTTCCAGCGGTATCTCCAGGTGGACATCCATACCAATGAAACCTTTGCCCGGCAGCTGGTGGAACTGACGGAAGGGTTCACCGGAGCGGATCTGGAATCCGCCGTCCGGGAACTGGCCTACCGGAAGGTGGCGGATCCGGACCATGACCTGACCCGGAGCCTGGCCCTGTACGGAGGCTATGCTTTTGTGGAGGTCTATACGGACTGCTGCCGGGGCGTTTTTCCGGACGGCAAAGTGGCGGTGATCCCCGACTGAACGGGTATTTGTGACACTTTTTGGATACCCTTCCCCAGCTCCTGACGGGGCTGGGGAAATATGCTATACTTAAGGCAGAATACAGGTTTGTTGTGAAGACACTGACAGGAGGGATTCTTATGACAGAAGAAATGGATAAACGGGATGCCATGGATCAGGAAGAAGATGCCGTAGAGGCGGAAACCCGCCCCATGGATGAAGAAGTAGAGGAAGAAGACACCCTGGGGCCGGAAGACATTGCCCGGGAATCCGAACGGATCATCCGCTGGGGGGCCGCCCGGGCCAGTGTCATCGTCATGACGCCTTTCCTGGGAAGCCTGGCTCTCATGGCCAACGAAGTATACATGATCACCCGGCTCTGCGATCTCCGGGGGGTGGAACTGGAAACCGGCGCCATTGCCGGCCTGGTGGGCTCCCTGGGAGCTTCCTTCGTGGGGCAGACCGTGTTTACGGTGATCCCTTTCCCGCCTCTCCAGGTTCCCATGGCCGTAGGCATCACCTATGCGGTGGGGAAAGCTGCCAATGCCTGGCTGGATGCTGGCCGGCCCGATGACCTGAGCCAGTTCAAGGGTCTCTATGAACAGGCCCGGAAGGAAGGCATGGAAAAATTCCGGGAATTCACCAGGGACAAGAACCGGAACATCCCCCTGGGGGATGAACGGCGGAAAGTGGCGGAAAAAGCCAAACCCCTTTTTGACAAGCTGAAGACCAGGGCGGACGAAGCCGCCGACCGGCTGGGTGAAGTGGCGGAAAACATGGGGACCTATGTGGAGGATTTCAATATGCTGGTGGCACCTTTCAAGGATGCCGTGAGCCGCTGGGTGAATGCCCAGACCTGGGAACAGCTGCGCCGGGGCGAACTGGCCGTGCCCTATACGGATCTGGCCAAGGGGCTGGGAGAAGCCATGAAGGACAGCGAATTCCAGTTCCGGGAATGCCGGTACAAAGGGGACCATCAGCTGGAAATCACCGTGGAACATGAAAAGTACGGGACCCTGACCGCCGATGTGGAGATCGAAGCCCTGGCCCTGAACAACACGGCTTCCTATGCCCGGTTCCGGATCCATGACTTTGCCATTGCCGACAATAAACTGGGCGAACTGCTGGTGCGGCTCCTGGGGACCCGGATCATCATGAGCCTGGTGAACGCCATCTTCAACATGACGGTGGTGAACCGGGACGATCTGATCTGCACCTTCAGCGACAAGAGCCTGACCGTGGACTTCACCGACGTGATCAAGAAGAGCAAACTGGCCCAGATGACCATCAAAGGGTTCAATCTGTTTGACCTGGTGCGGCTTACCGGACTGGTGCCGGAAGCGGACGGTCTCCATATCTACAGTCAATGGGGACTGAAAAAGAAGTAAAAACGGGGAAATGTCTACACCCCAAATTACACATGTTTACAAGAAAATGGGAAGGTGATACACCTTCCCATTTCATTTAACAAAATATAGTAAATATACACATAATTACCGCAATTCTTATGGATTTTTTGTGAAAGAAGGATTATAATGAACCCGACAGTAAAATTTGCGAATTGAAGGGGTTCGCAGAAGGGGGTTTTATTCAATGATTAGCTTCTTTGTGTGTCTTGCTATTTTGATTGGTGGTTATTTCATTTATGGCGGATACGTGGAAAGCTGCTTCCGTCCTCCTATCGATGACAGAAAGACTCCTGCCTATCGTCTGGAAGATGGGGTTGACTACGTACCCATGGAAAACTGGCGTGTTTTCCTGATTCAGCTGCTGAACATCGCAGGTCTGGGTCCTATTTTCGGTGCCCTGGCTGGTGCCATGTGGGGTCCTGCCGTGTTCCTGTGGATCACTTTCGGTACCGTCTTTGCCGGCGGTGTCCATGACTTCATCTCCGGCGTGCTGTCCGAACGGAACGATGGGGCTTCCATTTCCGAACTGTGCGGCAAATACCTTGGGCCGACCATGAGACACATCATGCGTGGGTTCTCCGTTGTCCTGCTGATCCTGGTAGGCGTTGCCTTCACCACGGGCCCTGCCGGTCTGCTGACCAAGATCACTCCCATGAGCTATAACTTCTGGCTGGTTGTCTTACTGATCTATTATTTCTGTGCTACCTTCCTGCCGGTGGATAAACTGATCGGGAAACTGTATCCGTTCTTCGGATTCTGCCTGATCTTCATGGCTGTGGGCGTTGGGACCATGCTCTTTGCCGAAGGGTACCATGTACCTGAAATCGCTCTGACCAACATGCATCCGAAAGGAACTCCGATCTGGCCGATCATGTTCATCACCGTAGCCTGCGGTGCCATTTCCGGTTTCCATTCCACCCAGTCCCCGATTATGGCCCGCTGCATCAAGAGTGAACGGGACTGCCACAAGATCTTCTACGGAGCCATGGTCTGCGAAGGGATCATTGCTCTGATCTGGGCGGCTGCCGGTGTTTCCTTCTATGGCAACACTGCCGGCCTGGGCGAAGCTTTCGTGAAATACCATGGAGCCGGCGGCGTTGTGTATGACATCTGCTCCGGCCTGATGGGCTACCTGGGCACCGTTATCGCCATGATCGGTGTTATCGCCTGCCCTGTATCCTCTGCTGATACCGCATTCCGGTCCGCCCGGTACACCCTGGTTGACTGGTTCAAGATCGACCAGCACACCCTGGCTTCCCGTCTGAGACTGGCTTTGCCCATCATTGCTGTGGGCGGCATCCTGACCCAGGTTGACGTAACCATCCTGTGGAGATACTTCTCCTGGACCAACCAGACCCTGGCCATGCTGGTGCTGTGGTCCGGTGCCATGTACCTGTATGCCAACAAGGGCAATGCCTGGATCGCCATCATCCCTGCAACCTTCATGAGTGCTGTATCCTGTACCTACATTCTGGTTGCCAAGGAAGGGCTGCAGCTGAGCACTTCCGTGGCTTATCCTGTGGGTGTTGCTTTCGCCATCGTTGCTTTCTGCCTGTTCTGGAAACGGGCCAAGAAAGTGGACCGGGGCGAACTGGATATTGCCGACAAACCTGTCCAAGGCTGATTCCTTGTAAAACGAATCTTATCCCTTCAAAAATTCCCGGGAGCTTGTCTCCCGGGAATTTTTTTATATCCGGGAGCTGTCCGTTACAACAAGGCTGTTGTATCAATGGAAAAGAAAAATGAAATGTAATAAAAAATAATTCATATGCGCGTAAAACGAAAATTCTCCGTCTTTTTATAAAAAACATTACAAAAAACATGAAAAAAATCCCATAAAAATGATGAATAGTATGTAGATGTGACGGAGAGGGGAGAAAAAAGCCCTTTACTTGTATACAGAATGTGGTATACTAGGGAACATCATCGTCAACGAGCGAAAGACGGAAAAAGAAACAGCTTACAGAATAACGGAAAGAAGGCCTTGGAATGGAACATAAGTATAATCCTGTTACACCGGAACTGGTGGAAGAACTGAAAAAAGTGGTGGGCGACCGCTATGTAAAGACCGATGAGGAATATCTGGAACAGTACCAGACGGACGAAGAAGGGAACCCCCATTTCTTCAAGAAACCGGAAGTGGTGGTGTTCCCCGGTACCACGGAAGAAGTGGCGGAAGTGGTGAAACTGGCCAACAAGTTCCTGGTCCCCATCACTCCCCGGTCCGCCGGCACTGGTGTGGCCTGCGGCGCCATCCCCATCTACCATGGGATGGTGGTGGAACTCCAGCGGATGAACAAGATCCTGAAACTGGATGCGGACAACTTCTATGCAGTGTGCCAGACCGGGGTGTTCACCGGCCAGCTCCAGGCGGAAGCCAGGAAAGCCGGCGTCATGTATGCCGGAGATCCTTCCAGTGCGGAATCCTGCCAGATCGGCGGCAATGTGGCCAACAACGCCGGGGGCAACCGGGCTGTACGGTACGGTACCACCCGGGATCAGATCTATGCCCTGAAGGTGGTCACTCCCACCGGGGACATTGTGGATGTGGGCGCCCGGCTGAAAAAATGCTCCACCGGCCTGTGCCTGGAACAGCTCTTTGCCGGCAGTGAAGGGACCCTGGGAATCATCACGGAAGTCACCGTGAAGCTTCGTCCCCTGCCTCCCTATTCCTTCAACATGGTCTGTGTATTCAACACCGACAAGGAAGCCTTTGCCCTGCCCAACAAGATCCTGAAAGCGGGGATCGATCCCACCTCCATCGAATACATGGGCAATTCCGCCATCGACATGACCTGCAAATACCTGGACAACATGGACATGCCCCATGTAAAGGAAGGGTGCTGCTACGTAATCGTAACGGTGGAAAGCTTCGATCAGGATGAATCCGACCGGAAGATGGAAAAACTCTGCGACCTGGCGGAAGCCAACGGTTCCATCGACGAATTCGAAGCGGATCAGCGGATCTGGACCCTGCGGAAACAGTTTGCGGAAGCGGCCCGGGATATCGACCGGATGTTCCAGACCGAAGACTTCGTGGTGCCTCTGGACAAAATCGCGGAAATGACCGCCCAGATCCCCGAACTGGAAAAGAAATACAACCTGTACACGGTGACTGTGGCCCACATCGGGGACGGGAACATCCATGTACTGCCTCTGAACAAATACGGCCTGTCTCCGGAAGAATGGTTCAAGACCATCAAGGCTTTCCATGCAGACCTGTTCCCCCGGGTGTACGCCCTGGGCGGCAAGATGAGCGGCGAACACGGCATCGGCTACAAGAAGCTGGAAGAATTCGCCCGCTGCACTCCCGAAGGGGAAGTGAAACTGATCAAAGCCATCAAACAGGCCCTGGATCCCAACAACATCATGAATCCCGGGAAACTGGTGGATGTGAACGGAGATTTTGTGGCGTAAAAAGAAGGGCTGTTGCGCAAGCAACAGCCCCCTTTTTTCCTTTTCCCGTATGGATTATAATAGGAACTGTATCGAATCATCCAACAGAAAGGGCCTGCTGGCCCGGAGGGAGTTCCTATGAAGCCATCCAAGGGAAAGAGGCTGCTCCTGGCACTGGTGCTGTGGGCAAGCCTGCTGCCGGTGGCCGGGGCCGCCGGAACAGGAACAACTGAATACGGAATGGGGGCAGAATCCCTGGCAGCGGCCGGACCGGCTCCGTCAGGCAAGCTTGCCGTCAGCCAGCCGCTGGGGGAAACCGGGGTTCTCCGGCAGAAAGACCTGAAAGCGGAACTGCTGGCCCGGTACGGGGAACAGCAATCCCGGCAGCCGGTGATTTTCCGGGATCCCAAAAACGATGTGCATTTTGTCCTGCCTGAAGGCTTTGCCCTCCAGGGTGTCTACGGCCGGGGGAAGAACCAGGAAGACATCCTGATGCGGGCGTCCCGGGGAGAAGAACTGCTGGTGTACATGGCCAACGGGGCCATGATGAAAACTGATGGCCAGAAGGAGGCCAGACCTTTCCAGTCGGAAAAAGTCATGCTGGAACTCACGGCCCGGACCTATGAGGAAGAAGCCAGGAACCGGGGAGTCCCGGTCCAGGTTTCAGAAATGGGCACCTTTGCCGGCCGGGACGGGCTCCATATCCGGCAGCTGGAAGAAGGGAAGGTATCGGACCGGTATTTCTTCGGGGACCGGAAAAAACTGTACAGCCTCAGCTTCCTGAGCCCGGAAAAAGAGGCAGGGACCCTGGATCCGGCCGTGCGCCAGGTGCTGGATTCCCTGGAAATCGGCACGGCCTATGAACGGGTCCGGCTGCCTCACAGCGGCGTATCTTACGAGATCCCCTTTGGGAGCGTGGACATCCAGAAAGCGGCGGATCCTGATGATCCCCATCGTCTGACCCGGCTCCATCTGGACAGCCAGCTGATCACCGGGGTGATCTTCCAGCCCCTTCAGGAAAACCAGGACTATGCCTTCCTGCCGGACAGTCTGGAAGGCCTGTGTCCCCAGGATCAGGAGAACCTGTGCCGTCTGATGACGGAGAACCGGCGGGCCCGGTGGGAACGGAGCCATCCCGGCCAGATCCTGAAAGAAAACCGCACGTATTTTTCCCAGGCGGCGGGACGGCCCTGCATTGTGGAGGACATGATCCTGCCGGGAGGCAAAAGCCTGGGCTATGTGTTCCTGCGGAAGGGAACCCTCCTCTCCCTGGATTATTTCCAGCTGGGAGCCCGGGATCAGCAGAAAATCATCGACCATTCCATAAACAGCCTCCAGTGGAAAGATACGGACACGGTGGTCCGGGCCGGGAAAAAAGGTCCGGAAAAACCACTGAAACCCAGATACGGGGGAGAATGAACGGACTGACAAAGGAGCTGATTATCTATGGAACAGAAAGAATTTGCACAGGATGTGGATACCCTGGACGCCTGGATCAGGGAGGCGGACCACATTGTATTCTTTGGGGGGGCCGGGGTTTCCACGGCCAGCGGGATCCCGGATTTCCGCAGCAAGGACGGACTGTACAACCAGCATGATGTGCGGTTCGACCAGTACCGGCCGGAATATCTCCTCAGCCACAGCTGCCTGGTGAACGAACCCAAGGTCTATTTCGAGTTCCACCGGCAGAAAATGGATACCCGGAAGATCCAGCCCAACAATGCCCACAAATACCTGGCAGCCCTGGAAAAGACCGGGAAACTGGAGGGCATCGTGACCCAGAACATCGACGGGCTGCACCAGAAAGCCGGCAGCCGGAAGGTCTATGAGATCCACGGCAGCGCCCTGCGGAACTACTGCATGAGCTGCGGGAAACGGTATCCATCAGATTACATTTTCGAATCCAAAGAGCCCATCCCCCACTGCACCTGCGGAGGCGTGATCCGGCCGGACATCACCCTTTATGAAGAGATGCTGCCGGATGAGGCGGTGGAAAACGCGGTCCGGGCCATTTCCCGGGCGGATCTGATGATTATTGCCGGCACGTCCCTGACGGTGTATCCGGCGGCTTCCTTCATCAACTATTTCCACGGGAAACGGCTGGTGATCCTGAACCGGGACCCTTTGTCCGTCCACATGAAGGCGGAAACCCTGGTGATCACGGAAAACATGGACAAGGTGTTCAAAGCCCTGGCAGAAAAAGAGGGAATTGCCCTGTAAGGCAGGAAAGGATGCTTTTTGCCGGTCTTTTGTGCTATAATGACAAGAGTATTGCATTGAATTTTTGGGGGTTATAATCATGTTGGATCTGAAATTTGTCCGGGACAACACGGAAAAGGTTGCCCAGGCTCTGAAAAACCGTCATGCCAAAGTGGATCTGGAAGAATTCAAGAAGCTGGACCAGGAACGGCGTTCCCTGCTCCAGGAAGTGGAAGCGGACAAGAGCCAGCGGAATACGGTGAGCGCTGAAATCAGCCAGATGAAGCGCAATGGGGAAGACGCAACGGAAAAAATCACCGCCATGCGAGCCCTGGGTGACAAGATCGCAGAAGCGGATAAAAAAGTGAAGGATGTGGAAGCCCGGCTCCAGGCTGTGATGCTGACCATCCCCAATATGCCTGCAGCGGATGTGCCGGTGGGCAAGGACGATACGGAAAATCCGGAAGTGCGGAAATGGGGCGAACCCACCCACTTTGATTTCGAACCGAAAGCCCATTGGGAAATCGGGGAAAAACTGGGGATCCTGGATGCGGAACGGGCAGCCAAGGTTTCCGGTGCCCGGTTCTACTATTACAAAGGGGCCGGCGCCCGTCTGGAACGTGCGGTGTACAACTTCATGCTGGACCAGCACACCCGGAAAGACGGCTATATGGAAGTGATCCCGCCCTACATCGTGAACACCGCTTCCATGACCGGTACCGGGCAACTGCCCAAATTCCACGAAGACATGTACAAGGTGGAAGGCCAGGATATGTACCTGATTCCCACTGCGGAAGTGCCTCTGACCAACTATTACCGGGGAGAGATCCTGAACGGGGATGACCTGCCCATCTACCTGACTGCCATGACCCCCTGCTTCCGGGCCGAAGCCGGCAGCGCAGGCCGGGATACCCGGGGCCTGATCCGGCAGCACCAGTTCCACAAAGTGGAAATGGTGAAGTTCTGCAAACCGGAGACCAGCTATGATGAACTGGAAAAACTGGTGGGCAATGCGGAAGACATCCTGAAAGCCCTGAAACTGCCCTACCATGTGGTCTGCCTGTGCACCGGGGATCTGGGCTTTTCTGCCGCCAAATGCTACGATGTGGAAGTCTGGTTCCCGGAACAGAACAAATACCGGGAAATCTCTTCCTGCTCCAATACGGAAGATTTCCAGGCCCGCCGGGCCAACATCCGGTTCCGCCGGGATGCCAAATCCAAACCGGAATACGTCCATACCCTCAACGGCTCCGGTCTGGCAGTAGGCCGTACGGTAGCCGCCATCCTGGAAAACTATCAGCAGGCTGACGGATCCGTGGTGGTGCCGGAAGTGCTCCGTCCCTACATGGGCTGTGACGTGATCACAGGCGCCAACTCCTGATAAAGTTTTGATATTCGCTACAATTGAATATTTATTCAATACCCGCCGTTCCTGGCGGGTATTTTCTTTCCCGGGGAAATACCTGCACGGGCTCATTCGGGCTCATACGCCCTGAATCGTCTTATTTCTGGCAAAAGTGAAAAATAAAGCGTTATTGTGAGTAAAACCTGGTGGTGAATATTTTTCTTTGAACTCCTTAAAACTCCTTTGTTCTCCTCGATTTTCCTTGATTTTCCTCTTGCACTTTCTTCTCATCGTAGTATAATGAACTACGAATTTACGATGGCCGTGTCTGTGCCGGCAGGTCCGGACCGCAGATGCAGGCCCAAAGGGGGATGGATAATGAACGAACAAAGTTTTTTCCAATTGACTCAAGATGCTGTCACCAGCCTGGCGGAAAGGTATGGAACTCCTCTTCTGGTACTGTCGCTGGAGCAGGTTGAGAAAAACTATGATATCCTGCGGGAACATATCCCGCAATTGAAAATACATTATGCCATGAAAGCCAATCCGGATCTCCATATCCTGGATCTGCTGATCAACAAGGGAGCCTGCTTCGATGTGGCCAGTGACGGAGAGATCCGGACCCTGAGCCAGCTGGGGGTTTCCGGAGACCGGATGATCTATGCCAACCCCATCAAACTGGATGCCGGGTTCCGGGCCTGCAACGATGCCGGGGTGTACCGGATGACCTACGACAGCGAAAGTGAAATCAGAAAGATTGCGGAACACTGTCCGGGAGCCACGGTGCTGCTGCGGCTGCGGATCGACAATGCCAAGGCCCATGTGGACCTGAACAAGAAATTCGGCTGCCCCCGGGAAAAAGCCCTGGATCTGATGCTGAAGGCCAAAGAAGCCGGACTGGATGTGGCCGGCATCGCCTTCCATGTAGGCAGCCAGACTGTTTCGGCGGATCCCTATTTCCACGCCATGGACATTACCCGGGAACTGATGGCGGAAGCCCGGGCCAGGGGCCTTTCCATGCGGGTGCTGGACATCGGCGGCGGTTTCCCCATTCCGGAAACCGGGGTCCATTACAATCTGACAGCCCTGCTGGATCAGGTGGCTGCCCGGCTGCGGGAAGATTTCTCTGATCTGGAGATCTGGGCGGAACCGGGCCGGTACATGTGCGGCACGGCGGTGAACCTGATCACCCGGGTGATCGGGGAGAACGAACGGAACGGGCAGAACTGGTATTTCCTGGATGACGGGATTTACGGGACCTTTTCCGGAGTGATCTTCGACCAGTGGGATTTCAAACTGATCAGCTTCAAGGACGGAAAAAAGATTCCTGCCACGTTTGCAGGACCCAGCTGCGATTCCCTGGACATCATGTTCCGGGGCAAGATGACGGAACCCCTGGAAGTGGGGGACCTGCTGCTGGTGCCGGTGTGCGGGGCTTATACATCGGCTTCCGCCACCACCTTCAACGGCTTCAAAAAAGCCCGGACGGTGATTTGGGAAGAAGTCCGGGAGGAACTGGGACTGGATGCCATGAGTGTGGCGGTGTAAAGAGAGCCAATAAAAAAGGTGCCGGAAGGCACCTTTTTTATTGGCCGTCACTGGTCTGTGGTATATACCGCAGACCCCTTTACGTATGTCCCCAAAATCCGGAAATCTTCATCGAACACGGTGATATCCGCCCGTTTGCCCGGTTCCAGGGTGCCCCGGTCGGTGAGGCCCAGCTCCCTGGCCGGGTTGACGGTGGCCAGCTGGACGGCCTGGGGCAGGGTCAGATGGGCCCAGCTGCGGATGTTCCGGACCGCCCGGTCCATGGTCAGGATGCTGCCGGCCAGGGTGCCGTCTTCCAGGGTGGCCCGGCCGTCTTTTACGTATACGGTCTGGCCCCCCAGCTCGCTTTTTCCTTCTCCCAGGAGGCAGGCCCGCATGGAATCGGTGATCAGTTCCACCCGGTCCAGCCCTTTGGCCTGGAGGGCCAGGGCCAGGGCCGCCGGATGGATGTGGATCCCGTCGGCAATCAGTTCACAGGTCACCGGCAGGGTCAGGGCCGCTCCCACCAGCCCCGGCTTCCGGTGATGGAGGGGGCTCATGGCGTTGTACAGGTGGGTGATGTGGCTGGCACCGGCGGCTATGGCCCTGGCGGCCTCCTCCCAGGTGGCATCACTGTGCCCCAGGGAAATGATGATCCCGGCCCGGCGGCAGCGGGAAATGAAATCCATGTCCTCCAGGGTCTCCGGGGCCAGGGTCAGGATCCGGATCAGGCCGGCAAAGGGTTCCACCAGCTCCCAGCAGGCCTTCCGGATGTGGCAGGCTTTCTGGGCGCCCTTGTATTTTTCGCTGATGAAGGGTCCTTCCAGGTTGGCCCCCAGGATCTCTGCCCCGGGAACCCGGCCCCGGGCCTCCCGGATGGCGGAAAGAGCCTGGGAAATAGCGGTTTCACTGGAGGTCATGGTGGTGGGGAGCCAGCCGGTGACCCCGGTGGCGGGCAGCAGCCGGCTCATGGTTTCCAGGGCTTCCCGGCTGCCGTCCATGGCATCCCGGCCTCCGCAGCCGTGGATGTGAAGGTTGAGGAATCCCGGTGACACATAGGCACCCTGGACATCGATCCGTTCCGCTTCCGGAGGGATCCGGTCCGGGGAACAGAAGCCCCGGATCCGTTCATCGAACACCAGTGCCTGTCCCTCCCGGATTTCTTGTGGTAAAATAAATCTGCCGTTGCATATGGCTTTCATGGCATGCTCCTTTTCCGGCCGTCCCCGGGAAAGGAATCAGGGACGGCACATGGACGAATCCTTTTTATTATAGCACAGGGCTGGAGGTTTCTTTGCAATGATCGATTTGGACAGGCTTTCTACGGAACAGCGGAATCCCGCTTCCGTGGCCATTGATAAAGTATCTACACAGGAAATGATGGAAATCATCAACCGGGAAGACCACAAGGTGGCCGATGCAGTGGAAAAGATCCTGCCGGCCATTGCCCTGGCGGTGGACCTGGTGGCGGACCGGCTGAGCCGGGGCGGCCGGCTGTTCTACATGGGCAGCGGTACTTCCGGACGGCTGGGGATCCTGGATGCGGTGGAATGTCCGCCCACCTACAGCACGGATCCGGAACAGATCCAGGGGCTGATCGCCGGCGGCCATGAAGCCATCTTCCGGGCCAAAGAAGGGGCGGAAGACAGCGAGGAGCAGGGCCGGGACGATATCTGGAACAAGGAACTGACGCCGCTGGACGTGGTGATGGGGATCAGTGCTTCCGGTCGGACGCCCTATGTGCTGGGAGGGATGAAGGAAGCCCGGGAACGGGGCTGTGCCGTACTGGGCCTGTGCTGCAGCCGGCAGTCCGCTATGGCCAAACTGGCGGATCTGTGCCTGACGGTGCTGCCGGGGCCGGAAGTGATCACCGGATCCACCCGGATGAAGGCTGGCACGGCCACCAAAATGGTCCTGAACATGATTACCACCGGGGCCATGGTGAAACTGGGAAAAGTCCGGGGCAACCTGATGATCGATGTCCGGGCCACCAATGAAAAGCTGCTGGAACGGGCCCTCCACATTGTCTGCACCGTTACCGGCTGCAGCCGGGAAGAAGCCCGGCTGAGCCTGGCCCGGAACCGGGGCAGTGCCCGGAAGGCGGTAGAGGAATGGGAGGCGGCCCATGGAAAATAAGGAGCTGGCCCGGGAAATCTTCCGGATCGTGGGGCCCGGGGAAAACGTACGCCAGGCCAGCCATTGCATGACCCGGCTCCGGCTCCAGCTGGAAATCCAGGAAGTGGACCGGGACGCCCTGAAGGAACTGCCAGGGGTCATGGGGGTCAACCAGGCCGGACCGGAACTCCAGATCATCCTGGGGCCGGGAAAGGCAGCCCAGGTGACCGAAGCCTTCCAGGCCCTGCTCCAGGAAACTCCGGACGGGACGGAACCGGGAAAACCGGACGCACAGGAACCGGATCTCCGGGCTTTTGCCGGAAAAGTGGGGGACGGAAAAAAGCTCCATGAGGCCATCCGGGCCCGGAATGCCACCCCGGGAAAACTGTTCCTGAAGCGGATCGCCGGGATCTTTGTGCCCCTGATCCCCGGGTTCATCGGCTGCGGGCTCCTTACCGGAATCCTGAACATTGTCCGGCGTCTGGATCCCCAGCTGGCGGGCCATGGCTTTTTCCAGATCCTGGGTCTGGCCGGCAGTACCGTGTTCTGGGGCATGAATCTGTTTGTGGGCTGGAACGCCGCCCGGGAATTCGGCGGTTCCCCTGTGCTGGGAGGGGCCCTGGGGGCTCTCATCAGCCATCCGGGGCTGGCCGGGCTGACTTTGTACGGACAGCCCCTGACCCCGGGCCGGGGCGGCGTGGTGGCGGTGCTCCTGGCAGTAGCCTTGGGGGCCCTGCTGGAGAAAAAAATCCGCCGGATGGTCCCGGAGGCCCTGGACCTGTTCCTGACCCCCTTCCTGGTGCTGGGCATCATGGCCTTTGCCACCCTGTGCGTATTCCAGCCGGTGGGGGGCTGGGCGGCGGAAGGCATCGGCTATGCCGCCACGGAAGCGGTAAGCCGGGGCGGAGCCTTTACCGGTTTTGTGCTGGGCGGGCTCTTCCTGCCTCTGGTGATGCTGGGGGTCCATCAGGGGCTCACTCCCATCCATGCCCAGCTGATTGCCCAGTACGGGTACACCATCCTGCTGCCCATCCTGGCCATGGCCGGCGGCGGCCAGGTGGGCGCGGCCCTGGCGGTGTATCTGAAGACGAAGGATCCCCGGATCCGGAAAGTGGTGGCTTCCGCCCTGCCGGTGGGACTGCTGGGGGTGGGAGAACCTCTGATCTACGGGGTGACGCTGCCCCTGGGGCGGCCCTTTATCGGCGCCTGCATCGGAGGTGCTGCGGGGGGCGCGGTCCAGGCGGCCTTCCAGGTGGGGGCCGGAGCCCTGGGGATTTCCGGCCTGCCCCTGGCGCCCAGCACTACCAACGTGCCCATGTACCTGCTGGGGCTCCTGGTATCCTACGGCGTGGGATTCCTGGCCACCTGGGTGCTGGGGTTTGAGGAAAAGAGTGCAGGAGGCATGCAATCGTGACGAAACTGACAAAAGGCATATCTCTGTATCCTGGCCTGGGGCGGCCGCTGGAGGAGAATCTCCGGCGGCTGGAGGAGGCGGCGGAACTGGGGATCACCCGGCTGTTCCTGTCTTTCCACATCCCGGAGACGGATCCGGCCGCCTTTGACCGGGAAGTGGAGCCTTTGCTCCGGCGGGCCCGGTCCCTGGGCCTGGAAACGGTGGGGGATCTGGTGCCCGGGCGGCCGGTGCCGGAGGATCTGACCTTTCTGCGGCTGGATGACGGCTATACCCCGGAAGCCATGGCCGCCCTCCAGAAAAAGTATCCGGACCGGACCCTGGTGCTCAATGCCTCGGCCCTGACGGAGGACCAGCTGGAAACCCTGGACCGCCAAGGAGTGGACCTGGGCCGGGTGTCCGCTCTCCACAATTTCTATCCCCATCCCCATACCGGTCTTTCTGAAGAATATATGCTCCGGCAGAACCGGCTGTTCCACCGGTACGGTATCCCGGTGGGCGCCTTTGCGGCCAGTCAGGCAGGGAAACGGGGACCGCTCCGGGAAGGGCTCCCCACCCTGGAACAGGACCGGCACCGGAGCGTATCCCTGGCCGCCCGGCAGCTGGCGGCCCTGGGGATTGACGGAATCTATATCGGGGATGACGGACCGGACCGGCAGGAACTGGAGGCTCTGGCCCGGGTTTCCGGGGAGGTGCTGGAACTGACCCTCCAGGTGTGGGAAGACCGTCCTCTGTACAGCGTCCTGGCCGGCCATGTGTATGAAACCCGGCCGGACGAGGCGGAAGAAGTGATCCGCACCGTCAACAGCCGGGCCCTGTGGAAGGGCGTGGAAATCCCGGAATATCCCTTCCGCCGCTGCCATGCCGGGGATGTGACGTTGGACAATCCCCTTTACGGCCGCTATGCCGGGGAACTGGAAATCTGCAAAACGGAACTGCCGGCGGACCGGCGGGTGGATGTATTGGGCCGGATCCCGGAAGAGGAACGGTTCCTGCTCCGGTACCTGAAAGGCGGGAAGAAGTTCCGGTTCCGGGTGGCGGAAATGGACCCTCGCGGCTCCGGAATATGATATAATAAACGATAGTATGCATGAAGGAGAGATATGATATGAGTTCTACCAATCTGGAAATGGGGATCGTGGGTCTGCCCAACGTGGGCAAGAGCACCCTGTTCAATGCCATCACCAAAGCAGGGGCCGAAGCGGCCAACTATCCATTCTGTACCATAGAGCCCAACGTGGGTGTGGTGGATGTGCCCGATGCCCGGCTGAAGGTGCTGGCGGACATGTTCCATTCCAAAAAGATCGTCCCTGCGGGCATGAAGTTCGTGGATATCGCCGGCCTGGTGAAAGGGGCTTCCAAAGGGGAAGGCCTGGGGAACAAATTCCTGTCCCATATCCGGCAGACCGATGCCATCGCGGAAGTGGTCCGCTGCTTTGAAGACGGGAACATCACCCATGTGGAAGGGTCCATCGATCCGGTCCGGGACGTGGAAATCATCAATACGGAACTGTGCCTGGCTGATCTGGAAAGCGTGGAAAAGCAGCTGGTGAAGGCCCAGAAGCTGATCAAGGCCGGGGACAAGAAAGCTGCCGCCCGGGCTGCCCTGCTCCAGCGGATCTCCGATGCCCTGGGAGAAGGGATCCCGGTGCGCCGGGTGGAGATGACCGACGATGAAAAAGCCGGCCTGAAGGAACTGGACCTGCTGACCTCCAAACCCATCCTGTACGTGGCCAATGTGGCGGAAGAGGAAGCCGCCGACTGGTCCGGCAATGCCTATGTAAAGACCCTGGAAGACTATGCCGCCCAGGAAAACGCCCAGGTGATTGTGATTTCCGCCAAGGTGGAAGAAGAAATCGCCGAACTGCCGGAAGACGAGGCCAAGGAATACCTGGAAATGGAAGGACTGACGGAAGCCGGCCTGGACCGTCTCATCAAAGCCGGGTTCAAGCTGCTGGGTCTCCAGACTTTCCTGACGGCCGGAGAAATGGAATCCCGGGCCTGGACCATCGTCCAGGGCTCCACGGCACCCCAGGCGGCAGGCAAGATCCACACGGACTTTGAAAAAGGCTTCATCCGGGCGGAAATCGTGTCCTATGATGACCTGGTGAAATGCGGTTCCAAACAGGCTGCCAAGGAAAAAGGACTGGTCCGTCTGGAAGGCAAGGATTACATCATGCAGGACGGCGACGTGGTGGAATTCCGCTTCAACGTGTAAGGGGCTTTCCCCAGGAAGAAAGAGGTGTGTGTCCATGCTGTTTGATACCCATACCCATGCGGATTATTCCTGCGATGCGGAGCAGACCATCGGAGAAGCGGCTGCTGCGGCCAAAGCCCGGGGCATCGGGATCATCCTGACGGAACACTGGGACCGGTACTATCCCACCAATCCGGAGATGTTCCTGTTCGACATCGACGACTATTTCAAAAAGGACGGCCCATTCCGCAGCGACCGGGTGCTCCTGGGCATTGAAGTGGGGCTCCAGCCCCGGGCCATCGAAGAGGACCGGAAAATGGTCCAGGCCCATCCCTTTGACGAAGTGGTAGGGTCCATGCACTGCTTCGACGGGCTGGACATGTACGAACCCACCACCTATGATGGGCTCACCAAGGACCAGGCGGTGCGCCGGTACCTGGAGGATTCCGTCCGGTGTCTGGAAAGGAAGCCGGATTTCGATTCCTACGGGCACATCGATTACATTTCCCGGTACATGCCCTATCCGGATCCCAACCTGTACTATGAGGACCATCCGGAACTGTGGGACCGGGTGTTCCGGCTGCTGATCGCCGGAGACAAGGCCCTGGAGATCAACACCCGGCGGCTGGGGGATGACAGCACCATCCCGCCCCTCATGAAACTGTACAAACGGTTCCGGGAACTGGGGGGGAAGTACGCCACCCTGGGCAGCGACGCCCATTATAAGGAACATGTGGGTCGGGACTTTGCTAAAGGGAAACAGATTGCCGACGAAGCGGGACTGACCCCGGTGTACTACAAGGACCGGAAACGGATGCTGTGCGAATAGGTGCTGCTGCGTGGCAACAGCACCGTCAACGGTCACTGGACGAAGGAAGGCAGCCGGGCTGCGGCTGCCCTTTTTCCATACATTTGTCACGTCTTTTCCTTGTTTTCGTCCATTTTCCCTGTTATAATACTCTGGTATCACCATGATAAAGGAGAGTGGAGAACCATGGGACGTCAGCGCCTGGGCATCCTGGGAGGGACCTTTGATCCCATCCACAACGGACATCTGATGATTGCCCGCGCCATGCTGGACAAGCTGGGACTGGACCGGATCCTGTTCATTCCGGATTATATCCCCCCCCACAAACGGGGCTGGCACTGTTCTCCCTCGGCGGACCGGCTGGCCATGACCATCCTGGCAGCGGCGGAAGACCCCCGGTATACGGTTTCCCCCATGGAACTGGACCGGGGCGGGGTATCCTACACCTGCGATACCCTCCGACAGCTCTACCGGAAATGGCACCGGTTCTACGACCTGTACTTTATCATCGGTGCCGATTCGGCGGAACAGCTGCCTACCTGGCACCATATCCGGGAAGCCATGACCTATGCCACCTTTGCGGCGGCAGCCCGGCCCGGCTTTGCCCCTCACAAGGAGAAGGTCAGCGAAGAACTGGCCCGGCAGGGGCTGCGGAATCTGGTGTGGGTGGAGACTCCGGAACTGGACATCTCTTCCACAGCGATCCGGGAACGGATCCGGAAAGGCGAACCGGTGGATACCATGATCCCCAAGGCAGTAGCGGAATACATCGAACAGAGAGACCTCTACCGTCAGTAGGGGCTTCTCTGTTTTTTTCTTGGGAGGGAAAACCTATGGAATTCAAAGAAATGCAGGAACGGCTGGAAAAAGAACTGCCGGCCAAACGCTTCCATCATACCCTGGCCGTCAGTGAAACGGCGGTGAAACTGGCCCGGCGCTATGGGGTGGATGAAAAGAAGGCTGCCATTGCCGGTCTCCTCCACGACAGCGGACGGCAGATCCCCACAAAGGAATTCATCGCCAAGGCCGCGGAACTGGGCATCCCTCTGGATGAGGTGGAAAAGAACCAGCCCATCCTGATCCATGCCAAGCTGGGAGTCTATTATGCCCAACAGGAATTCGGCGTCACGGATCCGGATATCCTGTCCAGCATCCGGTACCATACCACCGGTGCCGCCCATATGAGCCCTCTGGCTATGGTCATCTACCTGGCGGATCTGGTGGAGCCCAATCGGGATTTCCCCGGGGTGGACACCATGCGGGAAGAAGTGAAGAAGGGACTGGAGAACGGCATGCGGAAGGCCTATGCCCACACTATGGAATATCTGCTGGACCAGGGCCTGCTGATCCATCCCGACTGCCTGGCCGGGTACAATGAACTGGTGCTGAAACAGAAAGAAAAACAGAACGGACAGGAGTAGTGTATGACAGACCAAAAGAAACAAGGACCCCGGCGGTACAAGAAACGCCTGCGGAAAGGACGGGCGTTCTTTTCCCTGGTGATGATCCTTTTCCTCATGGCCAGCTGCTTTGCGGCGGGTATGAGGATCTACAACCGGTTCTTCCGGCCCCGGGCCCAGGTGGCGGACAGCCAGCAGGAGTCCCTGACCACGGAGGGGTTCTCCAACCGGATCAATGTGCTGCTCCTGGGGACGGACGATGGGGACAGCGATGACTTTGACAAGGACGTGCCCAAACGGACGGACGCCATGCTGCTGGTGAGCTTCGACCCGGAAAACAGCCAGGTTTCCGTCCTGAGTCTGCCCCGGGATACCCGGGTGACCATTCCCGGCCGGCGGGGCCATGACAAGATCAACGCGGCCTATGCCTACGGGGGGGTACATCTAGCCAAACGGACTGTGGCCAATCTGCTCCAGGTGCCCATCAACCACTATATGCAGGTGGACTGGCAGGGCTTCATCAAGGTGGTGGATATGCTGGGGGGCGTGGATCTGGATGTGGAACAGAACATGGACTACGAAGATCCCTATGCGGACCTGAAGATCCACCTGAAAAAAGGCAAACAGCATCTGAACGGGGAAAAAGCCGGGGAATACGTCCGGTTCCGCCATGATGAAATGGGGGACATCGGCCGGGTGGAACGACAGCAGAAATTCATGAAAGCCCTGGCCAAACAGGCCTTCACCGTGGGGAACATGGTGAAGCTGCCCGTGATCATCGGCACGGCGTCAGAGTATGTGAAAACGGACATGACCTTCATCCAGCTGGTGAAGGCGGCCAACTGCCTGCGGCTCTTTGGCGAAGGGGGCGTGAAGAGCGCCAGCCTGAAGGGGGATTTCGGGGACATCGGCGGCGTCAGCTACTGGGTCACCACTCCCTCCAAGATTGCTGCCACCCTGGACGAACTGAAGATCCCCCACCGGCGGATCCCCAGCATCTGAGTGCACAAACGTTCTGCGAAACGAGAAATATGAGTTTTTATGAGAAAGGAAGGATGATACCATGACCGGAAAAGAACTGGCCAACAAAATTGCAGCGGCGGCTGCGGACAAAAAAGCACGGGATATCCTGCTGCTGAACATGGAAGGACTGTCTTCCGTAACCGACTACTTCATGATCTGCTCGGCTCCCAGCACCACCCAGGTGCGGGCTATTGCCGACGGTATCGAAGACAAACTGGCCCAGGAAGGGAAGCTGCCGGCCCACAAGGAAGGGTACAGCGAAGGCAACTGGGTGCTCCTGGATTACGGCGACTGTGTGGCCCATGTGTTCCAGGAATCCCAGCGGAATTTCTACAACCTGGAACAGCTGTGGGCGGATGCTCCCAGCGAAAGCTATACGGAGACAGAAGCATGAGAAAGGAACGTGGACCGGTAACCGTCAAGACTGTGGGCCGGTACCGGGTGGGGGACGTGTGCGAGATGAGCGTGGCCCGGCTGGGGGAAGTGGGCGCTTTCCTGGACGCCGGCACCGGCAACACCTCCGATGACATCCTGCTCCACCAGCATCAGCAGACCAGCCCGGTGAAAGTGGGAGACAAAGTAAAGGTCTACCTGTACCTGGATGCCAAGGGCCGGATGACCGCCAGTATGAAGCTGCCCAAGATGCGGGAAGGACAGCTGGGGTATGTGAAGGTTCTGTCCGTCACCCGGCAGGGGGGCTTTGTGGACATCGGCGCTGAACGGGGGGTATTCCTGCCCTACAGCGAAATGCGGGGCCATGTGTCTCCGGGACAGCTGGTATGGGTGAAGCTCTACCGGGATAAAAGCGGCCGGCAGGCCGTGACCATGCGGGTGGAAGAGGATATGGTCCGGGCTTCCGTACCGGCTGAAGATGTGAAGGTGGGGGATGAACTTACCGGCACCGTCTACAACATCCTGCCGGAAGGTTTCTTCCTGCTGACCACCCAGCGGTATCTGGCCTTCATCCACCGGAGCGAAGTGCCTGGCGGACGGCTGGACTTCGGCCAGAAGGTCACCGGCCGGGTCACCTTTGTCCGGGAAGACGGCCGGGTGGACATGTCCCTCCGGGAAGTGAAGGAAAAGGCCATGATCACCGACAGTGAGCGGATCCTGGCCCTGCTGGAAAAACGCCAGGGCACCATGCCCTACAGCGACGCCACCCCGCCGGAAATCATCAAGGACGCCTTCGGGATCTCCAAGGCGGCCTTCAAGCGGGCCCTGGGAAAACTGATGAAAGAAGGAAAAATCACCCAGGAAAACGGGTGGACGAGCCTGGTGAAATAAGGCTGTCAGCGGTCAGCTGTCAACGGTCAGCGGCTGAGGGAGGCCTGCCAGGCAGGCTTTGAAAAAAATAAAAAAAGTTGTTGACAGAAACCTTGTTTCGGGGTATACTTAAGAAGTCGTTTGGGGGCATAGCTCAGCTGGGAGAGCGCTTGCATGGCATGCAAGAGGTCAGGAGTTCGATCCTCCTTGTCTCCACCAAATGAAAAGTCAGTACCCATGCGGTCTTAGACCGTGTGGGTATTTTTTTTGTTTAGTGATTTTGGATAAGGGTTGGGTTAAAGTCATTCACTTTATAAAAATCCGGAGGGGAAATCAGTTTTATATCTGATTTTCCCTCCGGATTTTTATACGCTTATTTGCTATGTGTACTCAAATAAGCGCTTAAGTTATAAATCGGGACCTGGGGATTCTTCCAGATTTTTTTATTATTTTCATCTAATTTTACTGCAAATTTCCAGTTCTCTTGAAATTCTGCTTCACTGGGAATTTTGAGTAATGAAAGAAAAGAATTGATCCTTTCAACTATTGTAGGATTATCCCATTCATTACCATGGACGATATTTCCAACGACAAAATTACGGAGAAAAAGCAAATTGAACCGATTATCGATAGTGTAATAAGACGGATCTTTATCATTATAGACATGATTGACATATTTTTTTATTTCGTGAGGAAAATTGAGGGCTTCATTCAAATTTGCATATTCTTCAGCTTTGGTAATAGATTCGTCTGAATAAGGAATATCGCCGATGCCCATCAACCAATCAATACTAATGCCATAAAAATGATGAATTCTCATTAGAACTTCAAAAGAAGGACGGACACGACCGCTTTCTAAATCTGCAATATTGCCACGACTTTTATACTTTAATAAAATTGCTAAATCCTTTTGCCTAATTCCGTAAAGCTTTCTTAACGTAATAAATCTTTCCGAAAAAATAGAACCATCATACAGACTTATTTTATTGGCAATATCCATAAAACACTCCATTTAAATAAAATGATGTTGCGTCGTTTAAAACGACATGCTATAATATGCGTAGAAAAAGTCGTTTATAACGACTCAAATAACCGAATCTAATTCATTATATCATGAGAAAGGAGCAAAAAGCATGGAGAAAAAATTTTTCACCCCGGATGATGTTCGTCATGAGGTATTTAGCGATCAAATCAGCAAAGGAACTCTGATGACAATGATTCATGAAAAAGAAATTCCCAGCATTCGGATGCGCAAAAGATTTTACATCCCGGCTTACTGGGTAATGGAACAACTCAATATTTCTGAAGGAAAAGAGGGATATAGATGAGGGCACAGAAAGGAGCGGGCTCGAAATATTTCGATAAAACTCGACAGAGATTTATCTTCGAAAAATATTATTACACGGTAGCAGGAGTGAAAAAAAGAAAAATCATTACGGCCAAAAAGAGAAAGGATTTGGAACGGAAAATCCAGGAATGGGAGAAAACTTTGGTTGACGGAAGAGAATCCTTTGCGGTTGCATTAACGATAGATGATGTAACGAAGGTATGGCTTAATGCGGTAAAAACGAGTATAAAGGAATCCACCTGGAAACTTTACAGGGGTGTCATGAATTCCCATGTTCTTCCTGTTTTTGGATCGAGAAAACCGGATACGATTGAAGCCGTAGAAATACAGTATTGGTTAAACGGGCTTCTGGGGCATCCGCTTAGTCCACGGACGTGTAATATAATTCGTGCAACATGGTGTACCTGCTTTGATTGGGCATTCAGGCAAGGCCTGATACGTAGAAATCCATTGAGAGGTGTGAGGACTCTGCGAGATAATCCAAAGCCTGTCAAGGCTTTAAGCAAGGATGAATTGGATCGTTTATTGGCTGTTGCGAGAGACGGAACTTATTATCCGTTCGTAGAGAACGATTTCGGTAAGTATCTTCAGCAAGAAGTGGTAGTTGCAGTTACGTTGGCTTCCCGAACCGGGATGAGGAGAGGCGAAATCTTTGGATTAAAATGGGAAAACATTGAATTTTCAAAAGATATCATTCACGTGATAAATAACTTAAATGCAAATAAAACATTATCGACTCCCAAAACGTTAAACAGTACAAGAAATATCTTGATAGACTCAGATACCGTAACCATGTTGAAGAGTTGGCAAAATTACCAGAGGCAATTTATGACCAGCTATTGTGGAATCACCGAGTATAAGGATGATTTTATTTTCACCACGCAAACGGGAACTCCTGTAAGCGTCGACAATTTTCGGTCTCGGCAATGGAAAGCCTTAACAAATGCGGCAGGCCTCCCTGGATTAGGATTTCATGCTCTTCGCCACACGCATGCTACATTGCTGATAGCAGCCGGTGTACCAGTCAAAGTTGTCAGTGAAAGACTCGGACATAAGGATGTAGCTATGACGATGCGTATTTACGTTTCAGTTTTGCCTACAATGCAAAAAATGGCCGTAGATGTCATTCAAAAAATGATCAAAAATGAAAATGCCCCCTCAGCTATTGGCGTAGCTGATAAGGGCAAAGGTGACGAAATATGATGAGAAACTCCGTCACCCTCATTTTAAATCCTTGAGGGAGGTTTTGCAATTGGAAAGAATGAAAAAAAATGAAGCTTCAAAAGAATCTTTTGTTAAAGTATCCAAGGCATTGTTCATGAATCCGAGATACAAAGGATTGAGTATAACGGGAAAAATGATGTACAGCCTAATTAAGGACTACACCTGGAAATCTTCAAAAAAAGGGTGGATTAATGCAAATGATGAAATCTATTTGATTCTGCCGCAAAGCGAGTTGGAGGAGATGATGCAGATTTCCCATTCCACCTGCTCAAAGACTATGAAAGAACTGGAAGAATACGAACTGATTGAACGGGTGCGCCAGGGGCAATGCCAGCCGAATCATATCTATGTTGGGAAAGTGATTGCTGAAAATGAAACATCGGGAAGTGTAAAAAATGAACTTCCCACGTCTGGAAATGATATGTCTCACGTACGAAAATCAAACGGAATAATAGACTTTAAGGGCAAAGAAAGAAAAGAGGAAGACGATGTCAAAAGCAGTCCAAAGACCTCGTCCTCGTCCTCATCGGTAATTGCCTTTTTTGCTAGCAACGGGCATAAACCATCCCCGTTTGAGGCAGCGAAAATCACTGCACTGGTCGAAGCGCATGGGAAGGACACCGTCATGAAGGCTATGGAGGAAGCGACTCTCAAAAATAAACTAACCGTGAAATATATCATGGCCATTCTTGATAACTGGAAAGCCCACGGAGGGGATCATAATCCAAACCTCCAGAAGCCCATAGAAAAAAAGACGGAATACTGGACACCTCCTTCTGATCCTGATACACGAATCAATTCCACAGGTAAAACGGCTGCTGATTTTATGGCCGAAGCACGTGTGAAAAATTGGGAAAGGGAAAATGGAGAATTACCTTCGGATGCCAGGGACCCGATCGTTCAGTATATCAAGGACTTTGGTGCTAATCCGGTATTCGCAGAACTGAAAAATCATCCCATTCGAAAGGAAGATGATTTGACTGAGGCATTGATTGAAATGGCGGATCGGCTGTCTGACAGGCAGCCTAAAATCGAAACCGCTGGTTGAAGGGAGGCCATCATGGAATACGAATTCTTTTTTACAGATACGGCCAGCATCCACATCACTAACGCCCCACGCTTGCCGGATTCCGACCTCCGCTCCATTGCTCATATGATGGAGCGAGACGGGCGGTATTACGGCAGCAAAATTCGGATCCACACCATCGGGATCCGGTCTGATTACCTGCCCCCCAATACTCCCATGCGGAGGCTCCAACTAAAAGAAAATAAGCAAAATGAAAGAGGTGCTGAAGAATGAAAAAAGAGAGAGACGCCAAGACCATTGAAGCTGAAATGCGGAAAGAGCAGGAATCGCTTAGGCGGGCCAAGGATCAGATCCGCACCCTGAATGCGGAACTGACTACCGCCAAAAAACGGGAAAAGGCTCGCCGATATGGTGCAATCGGCTCTGCCATCGAAGAGTCGTTAGGCGTTGGTGAACTGTCAACCGAAGATCTGAAAGAGTTGATAGCGTGCCTCAAAAGACCGATTCGTTTAAAAGACGGATCAGAAACTACGACGGCAATGCGACTCGCAAATGCAATTAAAATGCAAAGAGCAAAAGTCATCGCTGGCGAAAATCCCGTCCCTAACGGGCCTGCCAGCGCTGATCAAAACCGAGAGGCCGTCCCGGGGGGACGGCAGGGCTTCACCAGGTCAGGAGAGGGGAGTCCGCTCCCCAATCCTACCCCGGCAAAGCCCTAACCCCACTGCTACTGTAGGTAGCAGGCAAGTTTCGCCATCTGGATATCCATTCGCTTCGCTCTGGCTATTCAGATGGCTGTCCGGGACCGGTCGATGCTCTTCGCATCGCCCAGCCGGGCAACTTGCAAGGGGGGCTTCGCTCCCCTTTGAACCCCTGGAAAATTTGCTCCGCAAATAAAAAAAGAAGGTGCAAAATGAATAAAACCCAGAATCCAAAACCCCAGCGATTACGGAACCATCAGGCCGTAATCCGCTTCGCCGACGATGAATGGGATGAGTTCCAATCCCGAGTGAAAGCCACCCAGCAGACCCAACAGGCCTACATCCTCAATGCTCTGCTCCATTCCCGGATTTCCACCGCCAGCGAAATCCAGGAAATCCAACAAATCGGCCACAAATTCGGTGATGCGAACCAGCAGCTCCGAGGAGCCTGCACCAATTTGAATCAGATGGTGAAGGGATTGAACAGGCTGAAGCTGATCATGGAAACCCAGCCCGTCAGCCAGCAGCTCCTGTCGCTGGTCGGGCCGCTTCCCACCACCTCCAACCTGAACACCTGCATCCTGGCCATCCAGAACTGGAGAAAGGAGATGGAACTTCCATGGCAGTGCTTAAGGCAATACTTGGCGCACCAAAGACCCACGGCGGGCTCCGGAACACCATCGAATACGTCCTCCGCAGCGACAAAGTGAGGGACGGATATCTGGATATGACAGGCCCGGCACCGGAAACACTGAACTGGGATTCTGTCTATCGCTCCTTCCGGCAAGAGAAAGAAATCTGGCAGAAGGATTCCGGCCGGATGTGCGCTCACTATGTCATTTCCTTCCACAAGGATGAAAAAATCACGCCGGAAGAGGTACTGGCCTTCGGCCAGGAATTTGCCGATAAAGCCTTTCCCGGCCACCAGGTCCTCCTGGCGGTGCACCAGGACCGGGGCCATCTCCACCTTCACATGGTGGCCAACACCGTCAGCTACGAGGACGGCCACAAGCTCCATACTACCAAAAAGGAGCTGTCAGATATGAAGGAGGCAGTGAACCAAATGTGCAAGGAACGGGAGCTGACCGTGGCCGAGAAAGGGAAGCATTTCGACGGCAGCCGGATGGAGGAGGGCGAAGGGATCGCCTGGAACCAAAAGAAGTACCGGGCCATGATTAACCAAAAGGAACCTTCCTATTTGGTGGAGTGCTTCCAGGCAGTGATGGAAGCCCGGGAAAAAGCCGTATCCCGGGACACCTTCATCGCAGCCATGGAGCGATCCGGATGGAACGTCCACTGGTCCGACCGCCGGAAACACATTACATTTGAAAATAAAGACCACCGGAAGGTCCGGGATTCCAACCTGTCCAGGACCTTCACCGTGAACATCAACAAGGAGGCGTTGCAGAATGAATTTCAACACCAGGCCGAAATCCAACAGCAAAGAGAGCTCGAAGCCTACGCCCGACAGCTCCGGGAGCCTGTCACCGGACCAGCTCCTGAAGCAGCAGTCAGCCAGGATCACGCAGCTGGAACAAGAGAATTCCAGTCTGAAAGCCAAAATCAAGGAATTGGAAGACCGGATCAGCCAACAACCCAAGGGCGTGTCCATGGAAGACATCAGCGCCCTGTCCGGTCAGTTAAACGAAGCCATAAGCAAGACTATGACTTTGAACGATAAACAGCTTGAATACCAAAGCAAACGCATCCGGGATGCTGTAAGCCAGGAAATCAGGGATATTCATATACCCAGGCCCACCATCCCCCGTCCCCCATTCTGGTGGTACATGGAGCCTTATATTCTTATCGGCGTGATAGTGTTTTCATTCTTGTTTTTATTCACCACCCGTATGGTTAGTAAAATCGATGACAAAACCGAAGCCCTGGCCAAAATGGATGAACGGATTGCCCGGATTCAATGGAATGTATCCTTCCCGAATGATCCCGTTGGACTCACCACCCCCATCCATGACCGCTGGGCAAATCAATTGAAATACGAGGCTGAACATCAGGAGGAATGAGTCACACCGACTCATTCCTTTTCTCTTTCCACGGGTAATGTGATACAATACACCCAATAGAACTTTGTTATGGGGGATGGACATGGAAGATCAGAAACGACAAGCAGCTAAGGATTTTGCAGAATATTGGCAAGATAAAGGCTATGAAAAGGGAGAAAGTCAAAAGTTCTGGCTTTCCCTCCTTCGTGACGTCTATGGGGTTTCCCATCCGGAACGGTATATCAGCTTTGAAGACCAGGTCCACCTGGATCACACCAGCTTCATTGATGGGATGATTCCCTCTACCCATGTGATGATTGAACAGAAAGGCCGGAACAAGAACCTGAAAGCAGCCATCAAGCAATCGGACGGTTCCCTGCTGAACCCGTTCCAACAGGCCAAACGGTACATTACCGAACTCCCGGTCAGCATGCACCCCAAATACGTGATTACCTGCAACTTCCAGGAATTCCTGATTTATGACATGGACAATCCCCAGGGAGAACCGGAACAGCTCCTGTTGAAGAACCTGCCCAAGGAATACTACCGTTTGAATTTCCTGGTCAATGAAAAAAGCAAAATGCTGAAACAGGAAGAAGAAATCTCTGTGAAGGCCGGGGATTTGGTGGGGAAAATGTACGATGCTCTCCGGAAACAGTACCTGGATCCGGATTCTGACCATGCCCAGAAGAGCCTGAACATCCTGTGCGTCCGGCTGGTATTCTGCCTTTATGCAGAAGATGCCGGTGTTTTCGGCAGCCACAGCCAGTTCCATGACTATCTGGAAACCTACCGGACCCGGAACCTCCGGGATGCCCTGATTAAATTATTCCGTATCCTGGACCAGAAACCGGAAGACCGGGATCCTTATGAGGCCCCGGAACTGCTGGCCTTCCCCTATGTGAACGGCGGTCTTTTTGCCGATGAAAACATCGAAATCCCCCGGATGGACGAAGAAATCGCTGAACTGCTGATTAAAGAGTGCAGCGAGCAGTTCGACTGGTCCGAGATCAGCCCCACCATCTTCGGGGCCGTGTTCGAAAGCACTTTGAACCCGGATACCCGGCGGAAAGGCGGGATGCATTACACCAGTATCGAGAACATCCATAAAGTCATTGATCCCTTGTTCCTGGATGATTTGAAGAAAGAACTGGAAGAAATCAAAAGCATACAGGTGGAAAATACCCGGAAGAAGCGTCTGGTGGCCTACCAGGAGAAGCTGGCTTCCCTGAAATTCCTGGACCCGGCGTGTGGCAGCGGAAACTTCCTGACAGAAACCTATCTGTCCCTGCGAAAGTTGGAAAATGAAGCCGTTTCCTGCTACTACGAGGGTCAGATGGTGCTGGGAGATTTTGTAAATCCCATCAAAGTATCTATCAGTCAATTTTACGGCATTGAAATCAATGATTTTGCCGTAACCGTGGCCAAGACGGCACTATGGATTGCTGAAAACCAGATGATTGAAGAAACCCAGAAAATCGTCCACATGGACATTGATTTCCTGCCCCTAACCACCAATGCTTTCATCCATGAAGGAAACGCCCTGCGGATGGATTGGAACAATGTAATTGCTCATGGAGATATTACTTACATTATGGGAAATCCTCCATTTATTGGAAGTTCCCGGCTTTCGAATGAACAAAAGCAGGATCGACAGAATATTTTTGGGAAAAATGGTGGTGAACTAGATTATGTAGCTTGTTGGTATAAGAAAGCTGCTATTTATATGCAGAGAACGAAAATAGAAACAGCTTTTGTCTCTACAAATTCAATCTGTCAAGGTCAGCAAGTGGCCCCATTATGGAAACCACTCTTTGATGCTGGTATACACATTAATTTTGCATATAAAACTTTTATTTGGGATAGTGAATCATCCGAAAAAGCTCATGTTTATTGTATTATTGTAGGTATGTCCATGTGCAATCATCTCAATAAAAATTTGTACTCTGGTAAAATTGTTAATCGAGTGAATAATATAAATGCGTATCTCATAGATGCTCCAGATATTTTTATAGAGAAAAGACGAACGCCGGTATGTGATGTTCCACCTGTAATTTATGGAATTAAGCCAGCAGATAATGGGAATCTTTGCCTCTCTAATGACGAGAAAAATGCATTAGTAAAAGCAGAACCTGAAGCTGAAAAATGGATTCGTCCTTTTATTACAGCAAAAGAGTATATTCATGGAGGAAAGAGATGGTGTTTGTGGTTAGAAGGAATTACATCAACTGAACTAAAAAAACTTCCGAAAATTAGAAGTCGTGTCATAGCCTGCAAGGAATGGCGCGAACAGCAGAGTATTTCTGGGGATGCTTATAAATTACGAAATTGTCCTACTTTAATGCGTCCAAGCAAAAAATTCCATGCAGGTAATTTTATCGTTTTTCCATTACACACGGGTGAAGGAAGAAAATATATTCCGATGGGTTTTGAAAATAATGGTGCAATTCCCGGAAACAGTGTTTCTATCTCTCTCGATATAGGGATTTACCACTTTGGAATATTAGAGTCAAACGTTCATATGGCTTGGATGCGAATCGCTTGTGGCAGATTAGAAATGCGTTATCGATATGGCAGTGATACTGTTTACAATACATTTCCATGGCCAAATCCTACTCCAACTCAAAAGGCCAAAATCGAAAAAACGGCACAGGCCATTCTGGATGCACGGGCCAAATATCCGGATTCCAGCCTGGCAGATCTGTATGATGAACTGACTATGCCCCCGGAACTCCGGAAAGCTCATCAGGAAAATGACAAAGCCGTCATGGAAGCCTATGGGTGGAATTGGCGTGGAATGACCGAAAGTGATTGTGTGGCCGAACTGATGAAGCTGTATCAGAAGCTGGTCAATGCAGAAAAGAAACAGTGATGGATTTTGTTTGTGAAGGAGGGGAATGGAAATGAATCTCCAACAAACCCTAAAACAGACCGACCTGCCCCGTCTGGCAGCCTGTGCAGCTCATCGCCACGTGGCTTCACAGGCTGGACGGGAAACGGTGGAAACGTTTCTCCGCTCCCTTTGTGCCCTGGAACCTGTCCGGTCGGATGGATCGGTGACGCCCTCCAGCTTCAGGATACTGTCAGGATGCTCCAGATGCTCTTTTGACGGGGAATCCGGCAGGATATGAAACCCTTTACCCCTCAAAAAGAAGACCCGTCAGGACGATTCCAGGAAGAGGCTCTGACGGGCTTTTTGCAATGACGAAAGGAATCCATCATGATTTATCTGACGGGAGATATCCACGGCTCCCTGGAGTTTGACCGGCTCCGGCCGGAAAGTCTGCTTTCCCGGGGTGTTGACTGCCGGGCCGGGGATATCCTGTTTGTCTGTGGAGATTTCGGGATTCCCTGGGCGGACCCGGACCGGGATCCTGACCGGTCCATGCTGGAAGAAATCGCCCAGTGGCCCTATACGGTAGCCTTTGTGGACGGGAACCATGAGAATTTTCCCCGGCTTAACGGGTATCCGGTGATCCACTGGAAAGGCGGACAGGCTCACCGACTGCTGCCCAATCTGTTCCACCTGATGAGGGGAGAACTGTTCGACCTGGAAGGCCACACCTTCTTCACCATGGGCGGAGCCATGAGTGCGGACCGGTGGATGAGGCGGAAAGGCATTTCCTGGTGGCCGGAAGAAATCCCGTCTGAAGCCGAATGGCAGTACGCCCGGGATACCCTAGACCGGGCCGGGTGGAAGGTGGACTATGTAGTGACCCATACGGCCCCAACCCGATGGAAAATCCAGGGCGGTATGCGGATGCTGGCCCATCGGGGAGACCAATGCCCCGTGGCCCGGAAGCTGGAAGGACTGGAAGCCCGACTCACCTGCCGCCGGTGGTTCTTCGGCCATCTCCATGATGACCGGATCACCGAGGATGGGAAGGCCGTCTGGCTGTATAAAAGGGTCATGCCGCTTTCTTGAAATCCTTTGGAGCTGTGATATAATAAAAATATAAAGGTGCTGTCTGGAAACGGTCAGCCCCATAGAGTTTATATGGAGATTAACCGCTACTCGGAGGAGAAGAGGCGGTTAATCTTTTTTAATGAGGACTACCAACAAAAACAACAGAACCAAAGTAAAGTTGAGTTCGCTCACATCGGCATGGGATGAGACAATGTTAAAGGAAAAGCCTATACATGCACAAAAATGAATAAATAACCACAAAGCGAAATTGGAGAACATCATCTAAAAGGTAAGTCTATTATTGCTGTTTAGTTGTTCAAGATGGGATAGATGCACTATATATTGATGTAAATTAAGTCGACGGTAGCAGTTGTTGTGGTTGGAATACTTGATTTATCATTTCTACAGATGGCATGCAAGAGGTCAGGAGTTCGATCCTCCTTGTCTCCACCAAATGAAAAGTCAGTACCCTTGCGGTTGTGAGACCGCAAGGGTATTTTTGTAGTTGGTAGATGAACAAGAGAGAATGCAGAGATACAGCAAAGATCGTATGTGTCAACAAGTTCTCGGTAAAGTCTTCATCACAGTATGATTATGCAGCAAAGTGCAGAGTGAAGAGTGAAGAGTACGGACGATGAAAGTAAACCGTACCCCTTGTCAAGGACAGTTTCTAAAAGTAGG